>MPLX02002461.1_pt1 | contig 248937 bp, 241 predicted proteins | sample 1617341 | NCBI WGS metagenome assembly MPLX02 (sample SAMN05944804, study PRJNA350692) | marine metagenome | biome: marine; feature: ODZ; material: water; isolation source: 120 m water sample filtered on 0.2 um supor filter | place: Pacific Ocean | collected 2012-04-08 | depth 120m m | reverse complement strand
GGATCCGCCACTTTTGGCCCGATCGGTGTGCAGGATGAACCAATGGATGTCGCAGGGAGACGATCGCATCGAGCCGCTATCGGTCGATGCCGCCCCTGCCCCGCTCGCCGAGGTGCGAGCGTGACTAGAAGGGAAACAGAAGATGTCAGAGAACACAGGCGGCGAAGGGCGGGCCGAAACGGCAGCGTCCTCCCCAGCCAACACACAAAAGGGCCAACCGGCATCTGCCGGAAAGGCTGACGAGAAGCCCAAGATCGGTGACAGTCGACCTGCACCCAAGCCTCAGATCGGCGACAGTCGACCGGCACCACAGGTAACTGGCGGAGAGAACCGGAACTCACAGCCCGGCTCCGGTGGGGGTGGAGGTGACGGTGAAGGCGGTGGTCGAAAGCGTCGACGACGCCGCGGCGGACGCGGAAAGGGTCGTGGAGGCCAGGGCGGCGGCCAGGGGAGGCCGGTGCAGGCCGTCCACGACGACGGCCCGATAGAGCTGGACGAGGCCACCCTCAAGAGTCGACGCGGACGCGAACGCAGGGGCAGGCCGATCGGCCGCTACCTGATGTGTGTCAGTGTCTCCGACGGCTTTACCCAGTTGGCGATACTCGAGGGAAGGGCGCTCATCGAGCACTACCTGTCCCGGCCAGCCGACGACGTCGGTGAGATTCACGGAAACGTGTACCTAGCCAAGGTCCAGAACGTTCTGCCCGGCATGGAGGCGGCGTTTGTAGACATCGGCACACCCAAGAATGCCGTGCTCTACCGGGGAGACCTGCAGTTCGACGCCGATGATCTCGAGGGAGGCCAGCGGCCCCGAATCGAACAGGTCCTGCGTGCCAGGCAGACCATCATCGCCCAGGTCACCAAGAACCCGATCGCCCACAAGGGAGCCCGGCTGACCCAGGAGATCTCCCTGGCCGGACGCTTCGTGGTCCTGGTACCCAACAGCACCACCTACGGAATCTCGAAACGGCTGCCGGACAGCGAGCGCAAGCGCCTCAGATCAATCCTCGACCAGGTAAAGCCCAAGCAGCACGGCATCATCGTGCGCACCGCAGCCGAGAACATCACAGAGGAGGAGATCGCCCGCGATGTTCGCCGACTCTCCACTCAGTGGGACGAAATCGAAGCCATGTCCAAGAACGCCAAGGCACCGAGCCTCCTGTACAGGGAACCCGAGATGGCGTTTCGCTTCATCCGCGAGGAGTTCAACAAGGACTTCCGTGGCGTGGTCATCGACGACCGGGAGATGTACGAACAGGTCCGCTCCTACGTGGAGAGCATCAATCCGGCGCTTGCCGACCGGATCACCTACCACGACCCCGAGGTCGAGACCCTTCCGTTGTTTGAACTCCACCACGTTCACGAACAGTTGCGAAAGGCCCTCGACCGCAAGGTCTGGCTTCCGTCAGGTGGGTCGCTCATTATCGAAACGACCGAGGCCCTCACCGTGGTCGACGTCAACACCGGCAAGAACGTCGGCAAGTCAAGCCTCGAGGAGACCGTGTACCGAAACAACCTTGAGGCCGCTGAGGAGATCGCACGTCAGCTGCGCCTACGGGACATCGGCGGCATCATCGTCATCGACTTCGTCGACATGGAGGTCAAGTCCAACCGCGAGAACGTGGCCCGAACCCTGCGCGACTCGCTCGGTCGCGACAAGACACGCACACAGGTCTTTGACATCTCCGACCTGGGGCTCGTCGAGATGACGCGTAAGCGCATCGGTGAGGGACTTCTGCAGTCCTTCTCGTCGATCTGTGACGACTGTGGCGGCCACGGCGTCGAGCTCGACGACAAACTCCTGGCCGGCTCCGGAAGGGCTGGTAGGCGATGAGCACGACCCTAATTCGTGGGAGCAACGAGCCATCGGTCACGGTGGCGTCGATACGCCTCCCAGATAACCTGCAGGCTCTATGTATGCAGTAATCGCCACAGGCGGAAAGCAGTACCGGGTGGAAGAAGGCCAGCGCGTAGTCGTTGAGCGCCTCGGCGATCTCGGCACCGACATCGAGTTCGAACCGATCATGCTTGTCGACGGCGACGACGTGCTCGCCACTCCCGAGGCCCTTGCAGGTTCGGCAGTGACCGTTCGCATCGTGGCCGATGCCCGCGGGCCCAAGATCAACGCCTTCACCTACAAGAACAAGAGCAACCAGCGTCGCCGGTGGGGCCATCGCCAGCACCTGGCCGAGATCGAGATCACCGGAATCAAGAGGGGCTGACCACATGTCAAAGACCAAGGGCGGCGGCTCAACCAGCAACGGACGCGATTCCAACGCACAGCGTCTGGGCGTGAAGGTCTTCGACGGCGGAGCAGTTACCGCCGGCAGTATCATCGTGCGCCAGCGTGGCACCAAGTTCCATCCCGGCACCAACGTGGGCCGCGGTGGCGACGACACCCTGTTTGCCACAGCCGACGGCGTGGTCAAGTTCGGTTACCGCGGCGGGCGCAAGCTCGTCGACATCCTCACCGACTGACGCAGCCGCTCAGCGGTTACCTGCCACGGGATAGCGCTCAGGGGCGCAGGTCCAGGCCTGCCGGGAGCCTGTCAACTGGCCACCCCAGGAGCCGCACGGCGCTCCGGCAGGCGAACCGGTCGGTCATTCCGCCCACGTAGCCCACAGTGGCGATCCGGGTGGAATTCGCACCCGACATGTCCGCATCGTCAGGAAGGTGCTGGGGGTTGGCGCTGATGTGGTCCACCAGCGCCCGCAGCATGTCGATGACCCGCTGGCCCTGTTCCACGGACGCCGGACGGAGGTAGATGTCTTCGTAGTTGAAGGCACGGAATGCCGCCAGCGCCTCGGCCATCGGCTCCTCCATCGAAACTCGGCCGGTCCGACTGGTGGCCGACAACAGCCCGTTGATGAACGCCGCCAACTGCTCACGGCGGGTGGTTCCGCAACGCTCCTTGACGAGGAGAGGCAGGTCGGCTGCACCCACCACGCCGGCATGTTCGGCATCCTCGAAGTCGTGGCAGACGTAGGCGATGCGATCCGCCCAACTGACAACCTCGCCCTCGGGGGTCGACGGAGCAGGCCTCGACCAGGAGTGGTTGCGGATGCCATCGAGGGTCTCGGAGCAGAGGTTCAGGGGAGACAGGACAACATCGGCACCCCAGACCGCGTGGTCGTAGCCACCCTCCAGATAGGGCGACAAGGCATCTTCGCTGGCGTGCCCACCGGGTCCGTGGCCACAGTCATGCCCCAGGGCAATGGCCTCGGCCAGGGCCACGTTGAGGCGCAAAGCCCGGGCAATCGAGGTTGCAACCTGGGCCACCTCGAGCGCATGGGTGAGGCGTGAGCGCTGGTGGTCCTCGGGAAACACGAACACCTGTGTCTTGCCAGCCAGCCGCCGGAACGACGTGGAGTGCAGGATGCGGTCACGGTCGCGCTCGAAGCAGGTCCGCAGGTGGTCAGAAGGCTCTTCGAGCAGGCGGTTGCCGGCGCCAACGACCCTGGTGGCATCGGCAGACAGCTGGGTCTCGTCATCGCCCTCGCGGGCCTCGCGGTCCAACAGGCCAGAGGAGGCAGCGCATGCGGTGCTGTCGGAATGGGCGGTACGCACTCCTTCGGGGGTGCCTGCGGCGGTTGTGCCATCCATCGTGGACGCCCACCGCTCCGACCTCTCGCTTCCGTCGTGTGTCGCGGAGTTGTCCTCCCTAATCGCCATATAGACACCATACGGAGGAGAACTGACATCAGGGGACGCCCGGTGCCCTAAGTAGGCTGATGGAATGTCGCAGTTCGTGGATGAGTGCGGGCTGAACGTGCGCGGAGGCGACGGTGGAGCCGGTGCCGTGTCGTTTCGCCGGGAGGCCCATGTGCCCAAGGGCGGCCCCGACGGCGGAGACGGCGGAAGCGGCGGCAGCGTCTGGCTTGAGGCCGATCACAATGTCGCGTCCCTGTTGGCCTTTCGCGACCATCCACACCGCAGGGCCAGTAACGGAACCCACGGCTCGGGAGGCAAGCGCCATGGCCGTTCAGGTGACGACCTTGTGGTCAAGGTCCCCGAGGGAACCACAGTCCATGACCTCTACTCAGGGCAGGTTCTGGCGGACCTCCTGGTCAGCGGGGATCGCTGGCTCGCTGGCGACGGCGGCCGTGGTGGCCGCGGCAATGCGAAGTTCCTGAGCAACCGTAGACGTGCACCGTCATTCGCCGAGCAGGGAGAGGAGGGTGAGGAGCGCTGGCTGCGGCTGGAACTGCGCCTGATGGCCGATGTGGCCCTCGTCGGCTTTCCGAATGCGGGCAAGAGCACCCTCATCTCACGAATCTCCGCAGCCAAGCCCCGAATCGCCGACTACCCGTTCACCACCCTCGAACCCAGCCTCGGAGTGGTTCGTCCCGAGGGCAGGACAGAGTTCGTGGTCGCCGACATCCCCGGCCTCATTGAAGGTGCCAGCGACGGGCGCGGCCTCGGACACCGCTTCCTGCGACATATCGAGAGGGCCCGCGTTCTCCTGATCATGCTGGACCTGGCCCCAACAGCCGAGCGTGCACCTGACGAGCAACTCAGCGTGCTCCTCGGAGAGTTGGAGGCCTACAAGCCAGACCTGCTCGACCGGCCACGCGTGGTTGTCGGCTCAAGGGCCGACGTTACCGAGACCAGCGAGGACTTCGACGGAGACCGTCTTTCGGCGATGACCGGCGAGGGCCTCGACCCGCTGGTACACCGCCTGGCAGATCTGGTGGTTCAGGCGAGGGAAACCGTCGTACGACGTCCCTCCGTTGTAGTGCATAGGCCAGAACCGGTCGACATCGCAGTTGAGAGGGGCGAGGACGGTACCTGGGAGATTAACGACCGGAGGGTGAAGCTGGTAACGAACCTCAACGACCTTACAAACTTCGAGGCCCTCGACTACCTGCATGAAAGGCTCAAGAACATGGGTGTCGACAGGGCCCTTTCACGCGCCGGTGTGCGTGAAGGAGAAACTGTGCGGATCGGTCGGCTCGAGTTCGACTACGAAGAGTGACCATGGACTCCGATAAGCGAATCACAGCCGTGGTCAAGGTCGGCACGTCATCGATCACCGATGAAGAGGGTGTGATCGATGCCTCCCTCGTGGCCAAGCTCTGCGACGAGGTTGCCGAGTTGCGCCGACAGGGGCACTGGGTGGTTGTGGTCACCTCCGGGGCGATCGCCGCCGGCCTTCCCGATCTGGGTCTCGGAGGCGAGCGACGCCCGCGAGACGCGGTGACACTCCAGGCAGTGTCAGCTGTCGGACAGGGAAACCTGATCGGCACCTATCAGCGGGAGTTGGCACTGCATGACCTGGTCGTAGGCCAGGTCCTCCTGGCTCCCCTCGACTTCTTCGTCAGAGCCCAGTACCTGCACGCCAGGGGGACGCTCACACGCCTCCTTGAGCTCGGAGTCGTACCCGTGGTGAACGAAAACGATGCAATTGCCGACGATGAGATCCGCTTCGGAGACAACGACCGCATCGCCGCCCTCGTGGCACATCTCGTTGAGGCCGACGTACTTGTTCTGCTCACCGACACCCCCGGTCTCCTCACCGCCGACCCGCGCCTCGACGAAGATGCATCCCTGATCGAGGAGATAATCGAGATAGACCACGAACTGGAGCACCTCGCTGGAGCCGGCGGCTCTGTCCGCGGCAGCGGTGGAATGGCGTCGAAGTTGGCGGCCGCCAAGATCGCAAGCTGGTCAGGGGTGAGAACGGTCATTGCCGATGCGAGACGCTCGGGTGTCGTGGTAGATGCGTGCGGAAACACCCCCGGTGTCGGCACCGTGGTGCGCGCTAGAGACGGCCGTCTGAGCGCACGGCGGCTGTGGATTGCATTTGCCGTCGGCTCCTCGGGGCGCATTCAGGTTGACGCCGGCGCCAGAAGGGCCCTCGAGGAGCGTCGGGTGTCTCTGCTGCCGGCCGGAGTGGTCGGTGCAAGCGGTCAGTTCGACGTCGGCGACGCAGTCGAGGTCGTCGACCCTGACGGAACGGTGTTCGCCAAGGGCATCGTGCGTCACGATGCCACGCTGCTCCGGGCCAGCCTGGGAGCCAGGACCAGCGAATTGCCCGAGGGGGTGTCACACGAGGTCATCCACGCCGACGACCTCGTGGTCCTTCCCTGAGGCCGCTGCGGTCACTGCGGCCGCTGGGGTCAAGGCTGGCTCGGCCGGGTCAACCCCGACTGGTCCGAACAAGCCGTGAGAACAGAAGTTTCGCCTCGGCAACCCCGGTGAGGTGGGCAACGACCGTGTAGGTCAGTCCGGCAGCGGCGAGAACCAGTGGTGCGGATACCTGAGGGGGGAGCCCTGCGGTCGTGGTTACCAGGATCAGCGCAACGGGCGTTGCCGCTGCCAGAGCTGGCAACAGTGGACGAAGCGTCCCGAGAGCAGACGGAAAGCCCTCCACGGTTCGCCTGCCGAGGCGTGTCAACAACGCCAGCTCCAGCCACGCCGCAACAGCGGATCCGAGAGCAAGGCCCACAGCGCCCAGATGGGGTGCGCCCAGAGCTCCCGGTATCTCGACATGGGGCCCATCCCCGGCAAAGACGTTCTCGAGCCCCGAGAGGGAACCGGCCACCACGCTCACATGGTCCATCGGGAACATGAACACGACACCGACCACGCCGGCCACCACAACCCTGGTTGCAGCTATGCGCGCAGGGCCTTTCGTGTCGCCGATGGAGTAGAGGGTGTTCTGGAAAATTCGAGATGCACCGATTGCAGGCAACCCGATTGAATAGGCCGCCAGGACCAGCCACACCACCCGGGTGTCATCCGCGTCAAAGGCCCCCCAGCGAAACAGGGCACCCACGATCGTCTCGCCGGCAACCACATAGGCAACCGCGGCGAAGGTCACGAAGAACGATGTCCGCCGCAGGGCCGAGTGGCATCGCGACACAAGAAGTGTCGGATCGCCGGCCCGTGACATTTCTGGCAGTTCAGAGGCCGCAACGCTCATCGCAAACAGGCTGACAGGCAGTGCATAGAGCATCTGTGCTGACAACAGCCCGGCCACGGCACCGGTTACGAGCAGCGAGGCCAGGATCAGATCCAGGTAACCGGACAACTGGACAACGCCCCGTCCCATTACAGCCGGTCCAAAGCGCCTTCTGACCTCGGTAACGGATGGAAGCCCGGCTGCAAGGGAAACACGGATACCGGGTACCAGGCGGACAACAGCCACAGCCTGAACGCCGAACTGGAGAGCCCCGCCTGCGACGAGACCCCAGGCGAGCGCCCTGGCGGCGTCGACGGGGTCCCACGATCCGAGGATGGCTGCAGCCAGCACAGCAATTTGTGCCGCGTTCCAGAGAACCGGGGCGACATATGAGAGAAAAAAGCGCCGGTGGCTGTTGAGGACACCGAGGCACCAGGCAGAGAGGACAAGGAAGCCGACACCGGCGGTTGTGATCCGGACCAGGTCAACGGTCAGGTCCAGTGTCTCATCGCTGAATCCCGGGGCCAGCAGCAGTGTCAGAGGTCGCGCAAGCAGGATGCCCAGAAGGGCGAGCGCTCCCGCCAGCGCCGTCAACATGCCTGCAACGGCGCCTGCAACCCGGCCAGCCTCACGTTCGTGGCCTTCGCCGAGCAGACGGCTGTACACCGGAATGAACGAGGCCGACAGCGAGCCCTCGCCCAGCAGGTTCTGGAGAACATTGGGAATTCGCAGTGCCGCTGCGAAGGCGTCGGCTGCCGGCCCGAGGCCCAGCACCGATCTCAACAGGGCCTCACGGACCAGCCCGGCCAGTCGTGACAGGAAGATGCCGCCTGCAACCGCTGAAGAGCCACGCATCGCCGGTTGCTCCTGCGGCCTCCTGCCACTCACCCGCAGACCTGTGGCTGGGACCTGTCCATTGCGGCGAGGTTAGTCGCAGGCCATCTGTGTAGGTCGCCGCCCTGACAGCCTCGGTAGCCTCTGCATCCATGGATACATCAGCGATCGGGACGGTAAGAGACCTCGCCATGCGGGCAAGAGCTGCAGCGCCCGCGGTGGCTGCGGCCTCAACGGTGGCCAAGGACGCTGCACTCCATGCCTCTGCCGATCAACTCGTTCGAGATTCCGCTGAAATTCTGGCAGCGAACCAGGTTGATGTTGACCGTGCCGCGGCATCCGGAACACCTGAACAGATGGTCGACCGCCTGCGCCTCGACGACAACCGACTGGCTGCCATGGCCGATGGGTTGAGGCAGGTTGCGGGCCTTCCTGACCCGGTCGGAACCGTGACTGCCGAGTGGACAAGACCGAACGGCCTCATCATGCAGAAGGTGAGGGTGCCGCTCGGGGTGGTGGCGATCATCTATGAGAACCGACCAAACGTCACCAGCGACGCCTTCGGCCTCTGCCTCAAGTCAGGCAACGTGGCCTTCCTGAGGGGGTCGTCGGGTGGGCTGTCGTCGAATCTGGCGATTACGCGCTCGATCCGGAGGGCCCTTTCCGAGAACGGCCTCCCTGAGGACGCGGTGATTCTCGTCGACGACGTCAGCCGAGAGGCAGCGGTTGATTTCATGAGACAGCGCGGCCTCGTCGACTGCCTCATACCGCGCGGTGGACCGGCCCTGATCAACTCGATCCTCGAGAACGCCACAGTTCCATATGTCATCGACGGTGATGGGAACTGTCACATCTACGTGGATGCAACAGCCAACCTCGACATGGCTACCGAAATAGTCGTCAATGCCAAGATGCAGCGGCCGTCGGTATGCAATGCCGCCGAGAGCCTCGTGGTCCACCAGGCTGTGGCCCGCGACTTCCTGCCACTGGCAGCCTCGGCGCTCACAGGCGTGGAACTTGTGGGTGATGAACGCTCCCGCCAGATCCTGCCCGAAGTGGGAACTGCAGTAGACGATGACTGGTCAACCGAGTACCTGGATCTCAAGCTCTCGATCAGGGTCGTAGACGACCTGGATGAGGCGATCGCACACATCAACGAGACAGGCTCAGGCCACAGTGAGGCGATCGTCACCGATGACTGCTCTGCAGGCGACCGCTTCACACGCGAGGTCGACGCCGCCGCAGTCCTCGTCAATGCCTCGACCAGGTTCGTCGACGGCGATGAGTTCGGCTTCGGCGCGGAGATAGGTATCAGCACTCAGAAACTGCACGCGCGGGGTCCCATGGGTCTTGAGCAACTGACCACCGAGAAGTACATCATCCATGGAACGGGTCAGGTACGCGCCTGAACCGGGCTGTCGGGTTGCGGCTGTGATCAGCCCCGTCGATACGCTCACCTGATGGACTTTCGCTTTGAGGACGTAGATGGCGTCCGCAGATCACTGGCAGATGCCAACTACCTGGCCGACGACGGCATAGCCGGAATCGTCTACCTGGCCGACCGCCTAGGTAAGCCCATCCTCGTCGAGGGGCCCGCCGGAACCGGCAAGACCCAGCTTGCCCAGAGCGTCGCCGATATCACCGGTGCCAGGCTCATCCGCCTTCAGTGCTACGAGGGGCTCGACGAATCCAAGGCCCTCTACGAATGGAACTACAAGAAGCAGCTGCTGCGTATTCAGGCCAGCGGAGGCGACACTGACTGGTCAGAGATCGAAGACGACCTCTTCTCCGAGGAATTCCTCCTCACCCGGCCGCTGCTCGAGGCGATCCGTGCCGAGGACAGGGTACTCCTGCTCGTCGACGAGGTGGACCGGCTTGAGGTCGAAACCGAGGCTCTGCTCCTCGAGATCCTCTCCGAGTACCAGGTGTCGATTCCCGAGCTTGGAACGGTCACGGCAACCCAGGTGCCGCTCGTGTTCCTGACCTCCAACGCAACCCGGGAACTGTCCGAGGCGCTCAAGCGTCGCTGCCTATACCTCTACATCGACTACCCCGACCTTGAGCGTGAGCGCGAGATAGTGATGGCCAAGGTGCCCGGCGTCGACGCCAATCTGGCCGATCAGGTGGCCCGTATCGTGCGTTCCATCCGCCAACTGGACCTCAAGAAGAGCCCGTCGGTGTCGGAGACCCTCGACTGGGCCAGAACCCTCGTGCTGCTCGGAATAGACAAGGTCGACGCCCAGTCGGCAACCGACACCGTGAACATTCTCCTCAAGTACCGCACAGACATCGACAAGGCGGTCAAGGAGTTCGCCGACCGGCCCGACGACCTCGTCGACGACCCCACCTGAGCCACCCCGCTGCCAGTCGATGACCGTTACCGAACAGGCTGGCCCGCCTAGCGGAGGTGGCCGCGAAGACACACCTCTGCTTGACCTGCTGTCGGGTTTCATCATCGAACTCCGTCAGGCCGGCCTCCCGGTGAGCCTCACCGAGAACCTGGACGCCATGGAGGCGGTAACCCACATCCCGATCGAGGACCGTGACGCATTCAAGTACGCGCTCGGGTCGACGCTTGTAAAGAACCACTCCCACTGGCGGACATTTGAGGTCGTGTTCGAGGTCTACTTCTCGATGAGGGGAGACGAGTACACCCTTGAAGGTGCTGCCGACGGGGAAGGACCTGAAGGCGAGCCCGGACCGCCGGGCGAGGGTGCACCACAGGGCGGTGGAGGGGCAATGTCGGGCCTCACCCCTGAGCAACTGGCCGAGATGCTCATGAAGGCCCTCATGAACGGAGATCAGGCGATGCTCCGGGCCCTCGCCCGACAGGCGGTCATGCGCTACGCCGGTATGGAACCCGGCCGACCTGTCGGTGGTACCTACTACCTGTACCGGACACTGCGGAACCTGGACCTGGACGGGGTTCTCGAAGGCCTCATGGATGCCGCCAGACAAGAGGCACCCGAGGACCTCACCCCGCTTGAGGAGCGCCTCGAACGAGACGAGTTCGGCGATCGCATAGAACAACTCAAACAGGAAATCGAAGCCGAGATCAGACGCCGCCTCGTGGCCGACCGCGGCGTTGAGGCCATGGCTAGGACGCTGCGAAAGCCCCTGCCCGAGGATGTCGACTTCATGCACGCCTCCCGCGAGGAGATGGCTGAGTTGAAAAAGGCTATACACCCGCTCACCCGGAAGCTGGCCGTGCGCCTGGCCCGCAAGCGACGCCACGGCCGAAAGGGGGCACTCGACTTTCGGAACACGATCCGCCACTCCCTCAGCTACGGGGGTGTACCCGCCGAACCCAAGTTCAGGTTCCCGCGGCCGGCGAAGCCGGAGATCATGGTCGTTGCCGACATCTCCGGTTCCGTGGCGGCCTTCGCCCGGTTCACCCTTCACCTCGTCTACGCCATCAGCGGGCAGTTCTCAAAGGTCAGGTCGTTTGTGTTCATCGACGGCCTCGACGAGGTGACCGGATTCTTTGAGGGTGTTGAGGACATCGGCGAGGCCGTCCACCGTGTCAACACCGAGGCAGACGTCGTGTGGGTCGACGGGCACTCCGACTACGGGCATGCCTTCGGGGTGTTCTGGGAACGCTTCGGGCGCGATGTGGGACCCAAGACCACGGTCATGATTCTGGGCGATGCACGCAACAATTACCACGCCTCACAGTCATGGATACTCAAGGAGATGCAGCACAAGGCCCGAAAGGTCTACTGGTTGAACCCTGAACCCCGTGCCTACTGGGACACCGGCGACTCGATAGTGGGGGAGTACTCGACCCATTGCGAGGGAACATTCGAGGTGCGCAACCTCCGACAACTGGAGGCCTTTGTCGAGAAGTTGGTCTGAGGTCGCTCAGGCACCCAGATCAGATGTTGCCCGAAGCAACTCGGCCAGCCTGAAGGCGAGATCGACGCTCTGGCTGCCGTTCAGGCGGGGATCACACATGGTCTCGTAGCGGCTGGAGAGGTCCTCGGTCAGGACCTCGGCACCGCCACCCAGGCATTCGGTCACATCGTCGCCTGTCAACTCAAGGTGGACACCGCCGGGGTTGGTGCCAGCGAAGCGGTGAGCGGCAAAGAAGCCGGAAACCTCGGCCAGGACATCCTCGAAGTGGCGGGTCTTGTGACCGTCGTCGGCGGTGAAGGTGTTGCCGTGCATCGGGTCACAGGTCCAAACCAGCTGGTGGCCTGCATCGGACACGGCCGACAGCAACGGAGGCAACAGGTCGATGACCTTGTTCGCACCCATGCGGGTGACGAAGGTGAGCCGGCCGGGACGCCGATGAGGGTCAAGGACGTCGCACAGGGCGAGCAACTCGTCAGCGGTGGCGGTGGGTCCCACCTTGCATCCGATCGGATTGTTGACCCCTCTCAGGAACTCGACATGGGAGCCATCGATCTGACGGGTTCGTTCACCGATCCAGAGCATGTGGGCCGAGCAGTCGTACCACCCGCCGGTCAGTGAGTCCTCACGGGTCAGGGCCTCCTCGTAGCCGAGCAGCAGTGCCTCGTGGCTCGTGTAGAAGTCGACCTGGCGCAGTTCGGCAAGCGTGTCGCCGGTGATGCCGCAGGCCTCCATGAACTGGACGGCCCTGTCGATCTCGTCGGCCATGGCCTCGTAGCGCTGACCTGCGGGGCTGTCAACTACGAACTCCCTGTTCCACTGGTGGACGCTCGTAAGCGAGGCGAAGCCACCCTTAGTGAAGGCCCGTAGCAGATTCAACGTCGCTGCAGCCCGGTTGTACGCGGTCATGAGACGCTCCGGGTCGGGAAGGCGGTCACCCTGGGAGAAGCCGATGTCGTTGATTATGTGGCCGCGAAAGGACGGCAGCTCGACGCCGTCGAGCGTCTCGGTGTCGCTGCTCCGGGGCTTCGCGAACTGCCCGGCGATACGCCCGACCTTCACCACGGGAACACCGGTGTAGTACGTGAGAACGACCGCCATCTGGAGGATCACCCTGAGGCGATCGCGGATGGAGTCGGCAGAGGTCTCAAAGGACTCGGCGCAGTCGCCGGCCTGGAGGAGAAACGCATCCCCGCGGGCGACCGCTGCCAGTTGTTCTGTCAGTTCGCGCGCCTCGCCTGCAAAAACCAGTGGGGGCATGGAGGAGAGCCTGTCCACAACGGACTGGTGGGCGTCGGGATCAGGCCAACTCGGTTGCTGCTCGGCCTTGTGGTCACGCCAGGAGGTGGGTGCCCAGGGGGCCAGGGGCGCAGGGGAGGGCGCTGGCAATTCGGCACCGGTCGAGTCCACGGGATAGAGCCTACGAGCAGGCGCTGTCGACAGGTGTGGTGATTATCGCAGGTGCCCTGTGGGGCATGCCCGCTTAGGCTGCGTCGATTACCTCGGTGGCCCTGTCACGCACGGTGTTGACCGCACGCTTTACCAGACGCCGCGCAGCCTCGGCCGTGACACCGAGATCCTCGCCGACCTCGCGGTAGCTGCGCTTGCGGCCATCGCCGATACCGAAACGCTGTTCGACGGCGTAGCGGGCACGCGTGTCGAGAACGTCTAGTAATTGGGTTGCCATCTCGTTCTCGGCCATGGCCATCACCTCATGCTCGGGGCCTGGCTTGGAGTCGGGAAGCAGGTCGACCAGTTCGTTGCTGTCGTCGTCGCCGATGGTGCGATCGAGGGACGTGGGGGTGGTGAGGCGGTGGAGGCGTGCATGCTCCTCGTCCAACTCATCGCCGTTGCCAGAGACGTTGCGCAGGGCGGCCCTGAGGCTCGCCGAGCGGTCACCCGGAAGGCGGACAAGGCTGGCCTTCTGGTCGAGGGCACGGCCGATCGCCTGACGGATCCAGAAGGTCGCATAGGTCGAGAACTTGAAGCCCTTGCGCCAGTCGAACTTGTCGACAGCGTGCTCAAGGCCCAGGTTGCCTTCCTGGATGAGGTCGAGCAGCTCCATACCGGGAGGCAGCGGGTAGCGGCGGGCCACGCTCACGACCAGGCGCAGGTTGGACCGGATGAAGCGGTCCTTGGCGCGTGCTGCGAGGCGGATTGCACGGTCGAGCTCCCGACCGGTCTCTCCCTCTTCCTTACTGGCCCGTGCTGCTGCACCGGCTTCGATCGTCTGGGACAGCTCACGCTCCTCTTGTGCGTTGAGGAGGGGAACCATTCCGATCTCGTTCAGGTACTGACCTACTGAATCACTCATTGTCTACTCACATGCCTTTGGACCGGCACCGCCGCGCGGCGCCGCATAGCTGACTTTCGGGGGAAAACTGAGGGCGATCCGCGCAGATGCTTGTTTCGGTGCCTTCGTCTGGGTGACATTCTTGCATACCTTGGCTGCCGTGTGAAGGGGCAGGGCTATGACACATGTCATAGAAGGCCTCTGGCCGGGGTTCACAACCGAGATTGGGTCGGAAATGTGCAGGTCAGGTGGGTGTCAGACGGAGGATTGGTCCAGCCGGTAGCCTCATCGACGTGCCCGGCAACAACCCCCGCCGGATCGGCGTTCTCGGCGGAACCTTCGATCCACCGCACAACGGACATGTTCTGGCAGGCATCGAGGCCCGCGACCGCCTGAAGCTCGACCTCGTTCTCTTCACGGTGGCAAACGATCCGTGGCAAAAGACCGGGGTCGGTGGCCTTCGTGAAGCAGGCCTGACGAGGGCCGAGCTTCGGCTGTCCATGGTCGAGGCAGCAGTTGAGGGCCACAGAGGCCTACAGGCAGACGATCTCGAGATGCAGCGGGGAGGACCCACCTACACGGCCGACACCCTGATCGAACTCGAGGGGCGTTATCCGGGAGCGAACCTGTTTGTGTTGATCGGCAGCGATGTGGCCTCGGCCCTCGACAGCTGGATCAGGCCCGATGAGGTCAGGCGGCATGCGACCATTGTTGTCATGGATCGACCCGGACACGACGGCGGCCGCCCTCCGAACGGGTGGAGCTACGAACTGCTCGAGGCGCCACTGCTGGAGGTGTCCGCCATCGACATCCGGAGCAAGGTCGGATCCGGACTACCAATCGACGCACAGGTACCGGTCGGGGTTGCTGACCTGATTGATCAGCACGGCCTCTACGGGGCTCAGCGGTGAACAGCGAGGATCACCTCCCGGTGGGTTCCACCGACCCGGCGGACGTCGATCCCGATTCCCTTACGGACAAGCCTCCAGCCTGGATCCGGTGGTTCCGGGGGCCCGATCCGGCAACTCCGGTTGAGACGGCCTGGCGATGGGGTTTCCCCCTTCTTCTCCTCGTGGCGGTCATCTGGTCTGGAACCCTCATGGTGGACGGTCTCAGGACCATCCTCAACAGCGAGGAGGGGCAGACCCGTGTGGCGGTGACCAACCCCTCGGCACCAGGTTTTGAGGCGTTCGTTGAACAGACCTGGTCGATGCTCGTCGTAACAGAGGACGAAGATTCCAACCTCGTCGGTGTCGCTGTCCTGGCCGTCTCAGACCGGGTCGAGGGTGGCGGCACCGTGCTACTGGTGCCAGGGGACCTGTACGTCGATGCATGTGGTGGCGCTGCCTGCAGACTCGCCGACCTTCATGGAGCCGACGGGATCGCCAGTTTGCGGGCTCTCTTGGGCTCTCTGCTCGGTACGGACTTCACTGGGGTTGCATTGCTGACCCCGACCAGTTGGACCAACCTCGTCAAACCGGTGTCGCCCCTGCCGATTGGGCTGAAGCACGATCTGTTCCAGACCATTGAAGACGGCACCAGCGTCGTCAGGTTCTCAGCAGCTGACAACTCCCTCGTTGCAGGCGACGTTGTGAACCTGTTGGCACTTCCGGACAGGGGTGGTTCGATCGGGATCCTGCGTAGACACTCGATGTTCTGGGAGGCATGGCTCTCAGTGGTGGCGGCCGGAGCAGAACCTTCGAGGAACCTCCCTGCTGTCGACATGGAGCTGGTCAGGATGGTCGAGACGCTTGCCCGGGGCGAGATGCGGGTCGAAACCTCTCCATGGGTCATGTCGGGAGAATCAATGGTCGCCGACCCGGCGGCGCTGGAACAGATCACCGACGCCATGTTCCCATTCCCCATCCCGACCGGGAGCGGATCAGCCCCGACGGTCCGGCTGCTCAACGGAACGGGCGACTTCGGAATCGACGCCTACGCACGACAGGTTGTGAGGGCCGCGGGCGTCGACATTGCAGTTGTCGGCAACTTCAGGAACTTCAACGTGATCCAGACCCGGGTCGTCTACCGGGAACCCGAGATGCAGGAACTCGCGACAGCCCTCGCCGTGGCCATCCATGCCGGTGTGATCCTCGACGAGGCGGCCAGTCCGGCAGCCGACCTGACCGTGGTCATCGGAGCAGACTTCACTGCCCGAGCCGGTTAGCATCTCCTTCCAGGTGGACACCAACTCTTCTCTCATTAGCGAAGAAGCCTCAGCGGCGGCCGACTATCTCGGGCTGGCACGCATGGCTGTCACCGCAGCCTCCGAAAAGCTCGGACACGATCCGCTGATCATCGATGTCGGCGGCGTCATCGGCGTGACCGACTACTTCGTCGTAACAGCCGGCTCAACTACCCGCCAGGTGCGTGCCATCGTCGACGAGGTGGAGGAACAGTTGACAATCGGAGCCGACCTCAAGCCGGTGAACGTCGAGGGATCCGACTACTACGAATGGGTGCTGATGGACTACGGCGGCTTCATGGTCCATGTGCTCACGGACGAACAGCGGGCCTTCTACGACCTCGAACGTCTCTGGGCCGACTGCCCCAGACCGGTACCGACAGCCTGAGGTGGAATTTCGGAGTTTTGTGGAGCTAGAGGGAATTGAACCCTCGACCTCCTCCATGCCATGGAGGCGCTCTGCCAACTGAGCTATAGCCCCGAGATCGCCGAAAGCGTAGCAGCGGGCGATAGCCCGCCAACGGGCCTCTGAAGGCCCTTTCTATGACTCCCCGCCTCAGATGCGGGTCGCCGGTCCGGCCCGTCGGTAACCTCGCTGCGATGTCTGACCACTACGACCCGCAGTCGATCGAGCAGCGCTGGCAGCAGCACTGGAGCGATGACGGAACATACGAGGTCGATAACGACGACCCACGTCCATCTTTCTACGTGTTGTCGATGTATCCGTACCCGAGCGGTCCGGCCCACATGGGACACGTGCGCAACTACACGATGGGTGACCTGTTGGTCCGGTACCGGACCATGCGCGGCGATGGCGTGCTCTCGCCGATCGGCTTCGACTCGTTCGGCCTGCCCGCCGAGAATGCAGCCATCAAGACCGGCACGCACCCGCGGATCAACACCGACGCGAACGTGGCGACACTCTCAGCGTCCCTGCGCCGAATCGGCGCCGTGTACGACTGGCGGCGCGAGATCCGGAGCCACGACCCCGCCTACATCCGCTGGACCCAGTGGATATTCCTGAAGTTCTACGAGGCGGGCCTCGTCTACCGGGGTGAAGCTCCCGTCAACTGGTGCCCCGGCTGCAAGACCGTCCTCGCCAACGAACAGGTGCTCCCAGATGGAACCTGCGAGCGCTCAGGCGACCTAGTCGACCGGCGCGACATGGAGCAGTGGTTCTACCGAATCACCGCCTACGCCCAGGAACTGCTCGACGGCCTCGAGGACCTGGACTGGCCCGAGAAGGTCAAGATAATGCAACGCCACTGGATCGGTCGCTCAGAAGGTGCCCAGTTCGGACTGCCGGTTGCCGATGATGAGGGTCAACCCCGCACCGATGTCGAGCCTCTGGCGGTCTACACAACCCGGCCCGACACCAGCTTTGGAATCACCTTCGCCGTCATGTCGCCAGAGCATCCGCGGGTCGATGAACTGACCACCGACGAGCAACGCCCGGCGGTCGAGGTCTTCCGGGAGTCAGTGGCAGGCCGCTCCGAGATCGACAGGCTCTCAAGCACCGGCAGCCTCGACAAGCGTGGGGTGGCAACCGGCTGCCACGTCGTCAACCCCTTCAACGGACAGTCGATACCGCTTTTCCTGGCCGACTACGTGCTCATGACCTACGGAACAGGGGCGATCATGGCTGTGCCGGGCGAGGACCAGCGCGACTGGGACTTCGCCGTGGCCCACGGCTGCGACATCGTGCGGACCGTGCAGCCTCCAGCGGACTTCAACGGCGACGCCTACACCGGTGAGGGGCCTGCCATCAACAGCGGCTTCCTCGATGGCATGGACATGATCGAAGCCAAGGCTGCGGCAATCGACTGGCTCGAGACCAAGGAGATTGGGGAGAGGACGGTCAAGTTCAGGCTCCGCGACTGGCTCTTGTCACGCCAGCGCTACTGGGGATGTCCGATCCCAATCGTCTACTGCGACACCTGCGGAGAACAACCCGTCCCGGTGGCCGACCTGCCGGTGGATCTTCCCGACGATGTCGAGTTCATGCCGACGGGCCAGTCGCCGCTCACGACCCACGAGGGTTTCCTGGCTGCGACCTGCCCCGGCTGTGGAGGTCCTGCCCGTCGCGAGACCGACACCATGGACACCTTCGTCGACTCTTCGTGGTACTTCCTGCGATTCTCGGACCCGTGGTGCGACGAGGCGCCATTCTCGGCTGCTGACGCTGAGCGCTGGCTGCCGGTCGACCAGTACATAGGGGGCGTCGAGCACGCAATTCTGCACCTCATGTACGCACGCTTCTTCACCAAGGCACTCTCGGACCTCGGGGTGGCGCCAGCAGGTCTCCGAGAGCCCTTCCGGCGACTGTTCACCCAGGGAATGATCCGTCTCGGTGGAACCAAGATGTCCAAGTCGAAGGGGAACCTTGTCGCTCCCGAGGAGATCCTGGACTCCCAGGGCGCCGACGCCCTGCGCCTGGCGCACCTCCAGGTCAAGCCACCCCAGGAGGACGTCGACTGGGAGGACTTCGGCATCGATGGATGTTCCAAGTTCCTGAACAGGGTCTGGCGGCTCTGCGCGCCCGGCGGATCGCTCACAGCCGGAGCGCGAAGCGGTGAGCCCACCGACGCCGACGCTGAGGTCGACCGGTCCACCCACAGGCTGGTCTACAGGGTCACCGGCGAGTACGACCGGTGGTCCTACAACACGGCCGTGGCCGGCTTCATGGAGTTCACCAACACCCTCTACCGCTGGGTCCAGTCCGACGACGGCCCACACGCCGAAACCCTCGACGCCGCCGTCGACGCCCTTCTCCTGGTTATGGCACCGGCTGCACCCCACCTGTGTGCCGAACTCTGGGAGCGCCGAAACGGCGGCCACGTACACACCGAACCATGGCCGACGGCAGATCCGTCGAAACTCCGCGACGACACGGTGACCATGGTGGTCCAGGTCAACGGAAAGGTCCGAGACCGAATCGAGGTTCCCTCCGATGTCACTGCAGATGCCGCCGAGGCCATGGCGCTCGAATCGGAGCGGGTCCAGGAGTTCCTGGCGGGAGACACCCCCGGGAAGGTGATCGTCAGACCACCATCGCTCGTGAACCTGGTTGTCTGAGCCGACCGGTCAGTCTTCTCGCGCTCTGAGAAAGCGCTCCAACTCGGCTGCCAGATCCTCGCCCGTGGGCAGGCGTCCGCCCGGGTCGTGGAGGTCGTCGTAGGCAGCTTCCAACTGCTCCAGCATCGTGACATGCTCAGGATTTTGTGCCACCAGCTCGTCCAGACGGGACCGTGTGGCGAGGGTGCGCTCAGGAAGCGACCCGGTGTCGAGAAGTGCACCCGAAAGGGTGCTCAGCGCCTCGAGAAGGGTGAGCGACGCAGGAGGGTACGAGGCCGCTGCAAGGTAGTGGGGAACCTGGGCCCAGATGCCAACGGCCTGGATTCCCGCGGCGGCAGCCTCCACCTCGATTACAGCCTGGATGCCGGCCGGTACTGACAGGGTCGACGTGACGAAGTCAAGTTCACGTGTCAGATCCTCTGAACCTGCGGTGCACGCGAGGCGTGTCGGTCTCGTGTGGGGGACGGCGGCCGGGTAGGCGCCGAGTCCTATGGCCATCTGTACCCCCAGTGTTCGGCAGAGGTCGACGACGGCAGCCGAGAAGAGACGCCACTCATGGTCCGGCTCCGGTCCGTCGAGAAGCAGGAGGTCGTTCCCGCCCCTGCGCTCGAGCAGGTGCACCTGAATGAGAGGCCACTTGATGCCTCTGGAGACACCGTTGACAAGGTCGACGGTAGGCCTGCGTGTCCTGTGGTCGAGCAGCCTGTCGGTATCGAACCCGGCGATGAGACTGTTGCCGCCACCGGAGAGGAGAGCCTCGCGACACGCCATTGCCGCACCACCGGCATCGACCCACCCCTGCATGGCCATCAACAGGACCGGCCGGTCGAGCTCGGGACGGTCCAGAATCTCCAGCAGGGCAGAGGGATCGTTCATCGGGTCACGCCCATCTTCAGGCGCCGGGCAGCCGCGCTGCCGCCTCTCGGGCCAGGTCGGCAAGCACGACTGTCCGCTGACCAAAGGCCTCGATTGCCTGCGGGTCCGTGTCGGCCCCCATCGCCCCGGCGGCATAGCGCGTGTACACGCCTTCGATTATGCACGCAGTTCGCCAGTATGCGAACGCAATGTAGAAGTCGAGGTCGACAAGGCTCCTGGATCCGACCTCCTCGTAGAGGTGGCGGATTTCGTCGGGGGAGGGGAAGCCATCTGCAGACATGGGAAGACCCATGCCACTTGATGCCCGCTCGTCTGAGTAGGCGATCATTGCAGCCACGTCCGCCAGCACGTCTCCGAGGGTGCAGAGTTCCCAGTCGAGCACCGCTGCGACGCCGCCGTCTGGCTCCATGATCGTGTTGTCGATCCTGTAGTCGCCGTGGACAATGCCGACTCCCTGCTGCTTCGGCACCCTGGCAGCGAGGGTGTCATGCACCTCGAGGACGTATGGCACCTCCCGGTCGGCGGACTCGACGAACTGTGCCCGCCACCTCTTCAACTGGCGTTCTATGTATCCCTCCCTGCGACCGAGGTCGGCAAGGCCCACGGCGTCGACGTCGACGCCGTGGATTGAGGCCAGGACCTCAACGAGGGAGATGCCCATCTTTCGGCGCAACTCCACCGGATGGGCAAGAGCGTCGTCGAGGGTCCTCACGACAGCACCATCGACGAACTCCATCACGTAGAAGGGGGCATCGTTCACCTCGACGTCGGCACACATGCCGATGACACCGGGAACCGGTACGCCGCTGTCGGCCAGGGCGCTGATGACCCGGTGCTCCCTGGCCATGTCGTGTGCGGTCGCAAGAACGTTGCCTAGCGGTGGACGCCTCAGCACCCATCGGCGGTCCGAGGCGTCGCTGACCGAGTAGGTGAGGTTCGAGTGGCCTCCGGCGATCTTGGAAAAGGTGAGCGTGCCATCGATGCCTCCGATCAACGGCGAGAGCCACCGGCTCACGCTGGCATGGTCGATTCCGGGCTCGTTGCTCATCGTCGCGAACGTAGTGGAGCATGTAGGGGGGCTCCCTACCCTGAGCACATGAATGTCACCGACGCCACATTTCAGGCCCAGGTTCTGGACCGGTCCAGTCAGGTGCCCGTGGTGGTCGACCTCTGGGCTGAGTGGTGTGGCCCATGCCGCTCCCTGACCCCGATCATCGAGAAGGTGGTTGCCGAAACCGGAGGCAAGGTCGAGTTGGCCAAGGTGGATATCGATGCCAACCCGGGAATCGCCCAGAGTTTCCAGGTGCAGTCGATTCCTGCCGTCTACGGCATTCGTGACGGTCAGGTGGTCGGCAACTTTGTCGGAGCACAGGGAGAAGATGCCGTCCGTTCGTTCGTCCTGGGGTTGATGGTGGGCGAGCAGCCAAGCCCCGTCGATCTCCTTGTCGAGGCAGGTGACGAGCCCTCCCTCCGCCAGGCGGTCGAGCTTGAACCGAAGAACCCTGTGGTTGTCTGTGCACTGGCTGCGCTGCTGATCGAGCGCGACGACGATGGTGACAGCGCCGAGGCCCTGGCGTTGATTGCCCAGATACCCGAATCGGCCGAAACCCGTCGGCTTACCGCCATCGCACGTGTCGAGGCGGTCGACGACATCGATGCCACCCTTGGCGAACTTCTGGAACTGGTGAGCCACGACGAGGAGGCGAGGGGTCGGTTCATCGACCTCCTCGAGGTGCTGGGGCCAGACGATGAGCGCACCGCCACCTGGCGACGCCGCCTGACTTCAGCCCTGTACTGACCAGAGACATCGGTCGCCCTCTGGCGACCCGCCGGCAGGTCCGGCACAGTCGGCTTCCCCCGCAACCGACCCTTGCGGAGGCTCGGTTCGTGGCCCACACTGCCGCCCCTGCCGGGGCGTGTACCGTCGGCCGGGTGATCGTGGAACTGGGCACCGGCAACATGCGTGACATCTCACATCGTGCTCTCGTAATGGGAATCCTCAACCGGACACCGGACTCGTTCTACGACAACGGCCGCTTCTGGAGCTTCGACGACTTCTTGAACCTGGCCGAACGTCACATGTCCCAGGGCGCCGACATCCTCGACGTTGGCGGCGTGAGAGCCGGACCGGGTCCCGAGGTGACCCTCGCCGAGGAGTTGGACCGGACCTGTGATGCAGTAGCTGCCCTTCGCAGACGCTTTGACGTTCCAATAGCGATCGACACATTCAGGGGCGAGGTGGCCCGCGCCGCCTTTGTGGCCGGAGCCTGTATCGGCAACGACATAAGCGGGTTTGCAGACCCGTCCTACCTGCCGGCGTGTGTCGAGCATGCCGCCGCCGTGGTTGCCACACATGCCAGGCTTGGCCCGCGCATCCCCGACCCTGCGCCCAGCTACCAGGACCTCCTGGACGAGGTCGGGACCTTTCTGGGGGTCAGGGCGGCATGGGCAGAGGCCGCAGGGGTGCCACGGAACCGGATCATGGTCGATGCGGGCCTCGACCTCGGCAAGACGCCGGCGATGTCAGCGACCCTCCTCCGTGAATCTGACCGGCTGGCCGGGCTCGGATACCCGGTGTTCCTGTCGGCCTCCAACAAGGGGTTCCTCGGCGAACTCGTTGATGCCGCGGTCGACGACCGGGCCCAGGCCACATGGGCTGCCCATGCCCTCGGTGTCGGGCTGGGCTGTCGGATACTTCGTTCACACGACGTGCTCGGTGCCCGTCGTGTCGCAGACGTCATGGCATCCCTCCTTGAGACCCGTGCCGGGGTTCTCACATGAGCCGATCACCGGTGCTGTTGATCTCGGGCGACGAGGCCCTGGTTGGTGAGGCCCTCAGGCAGGCTGTCAACGAAGCTCTGGGCGATGAAGACAGGGCGTTCGCCCTTGAGGAACTTTCCGAGGAGAGCTACAGGACCGACGGCGAGCTTGACCTCGCCCCAATTGTAGATGCGGCCCAGACCCCGCCGATGCTCACCGGAAGGCGCGTGGTGGTCGCTAGGAACGTGGGGCGCTTCGGCCGGGCCGACGAAGTGGAGGGTCTGATCCGTTATCTGGAGGCGCCGCTCAATACGACAACCCTGATACTCGTCTGGGAAAAGGGCGTGAACCCGGTACAGCAACGGCTTGCTTCAGTTCCAAAGGTGCTGACAGAGGCGATCGCTGCGGTAGGTGGCGAGGTGTTGAAGTGCTCGGTCGGCAGAGGCCGCGACGCCGACCAGTGGGTTGCCGATCAGATCGCCAACGCCGAAGTGGACCTCGACGGTCGGGCGAAGGCGATGATTGTCGAGAGGATCGGCGAGGACAGGACAAGGGTTATCGGACTCCTTGCGACCCTTGCCGGGGTATTCGGTTCCGGTCACGAGGTTGGAGCCGCCGACGTCGCCCCGTACCTGGGTGACGCTGGAGGCGTCACACCATGGGACCTGACCGATACCATCGACTCCGGCGATATCCCAGCAGCTATCTCAAAGCTCCACCGCACCATGGGGGCTGGCGAGCGTCATCCCCTCGGTGTTCTGGCTGCGCTTCATGGGCACTATGCGAGGCTGCTGCGACTCGATGGTGCCGGCCTGGCCGACGAGAAGTCGGCGGCAGCTGCGCTGGGAATCAAGCCCTATCCGGCCAAGAAGGCCCTAGCGACAGGCAGGAGGCTTGGCTCGGACCGGATAGCGAAGGCGATACGGCTTCTGGGTGATGCGGATCTGGACCTGAGGGGACGCAGCGCATGGCCGCCCGAACTGGTGGCTGAGGTACTGGTTGCCCGCCTGACCTCGTTGTCCCGTCGTTGACGGAACCTGACCTAACCGGCGGCGTTCAGGTGTTTCTGCAGCCTCGACTTGCGGCGAGATGCCGTGTTGGCGTGAATGATCCCCTTGGTGGCCGCCTTGTCGATCATCTTCATGGCCTCGACAGCATCGGCACCGGTTGCATCGCCAGCCTCGGCGGCGGCAAGGGCGTTCTTGATGCGGGTACGAAGTTCGGTACGCAGGGTGCGATTGCGGACACGGCGCTTCTCGTTCTGACGGTTTCGCTTGATCTGGCTCTTGATGTTGGCCACCGGGGCACACACCTCATTTAGTAGACCCGGTAGTTGGTGCCGGGTGCTGTATCAGGACATGGCTGCGGATAGACCATCCGCATTCCCTGTCAGGGCAGCCGTCAAGCGTAGCGCCCGACCCCGTGGATACCGCCCGTAGCGCCTTCCTGATCGGGAGCGGCGCTACCGTCAGCCGCGCATGGAACTTACGCGGCTGCGCAACACGTCGATCATCGCCCATATCGATCACGGCAAGTCAACTCTGGCTGACCGAATGCTCGAGATCTGCGGAGCCGTCGACCCGCGTGAAATGCGCAGCCAGTACCTCGATTCCATGGACATCGAACGCGAACGCGGCATAACCATCAAGCTCCAGAGCGTCCGCCTGGAATGGGGCGATGCGGTCATCAACCTGATCGACACGCCCGGGCACGTCGACTTCGGATACGAGGTGAGCCGCTCTCTGGCAGCATGCGAAGGGGTGATTCTCGTAGTTGATGCCGCCCAGGGCATTGAGGCACAGACCCTGGCCAACTGTTACCTGGCCATCGAGAACGACCTCGAGATCGTCGCGGTCCTGAACAAGATCGATCTTCCCGCCGCCGACCCTGATCGTTATGCAGCCGAGATTGAACAGGTCCTCGGTATCCCTACCAGCGAGATCATCCAGGTGAGCGCCAAGACAGGTGAAGGAATCGCCGAGCTTATGGATGCCGTCGTTACCCGGACACCACCGCCCGTCGGCGACCGTGACGCACCGCTCCAGGCTCTTGTCTATGACAGCCACTTCGATCAGTACCGCGGCGTGGTTTCGTCAATCAGGGTCATGAACGGCCGCCTACGAAGCGACGACACCGTCAGGTTCATGCAGGCTGGCGCCATACACGATGTCGACGAGGTGGGAGTCAGGAGCCCGGATCTTGTAGCGGTCGACGAACTGGGGCCAGGCGAGGTGGGCTACCTGATAGCCGGGGTGAAGGACGTGGGTGAGGCACGCTCCGGTGAGACGATCACAACCTCCAGGAACGGTTCCGGGGAGCCACTGGATGGCTACAGGGAGCCACAGCCGATGGTCTTTTCCGGCCTGTACCCGATCGACGGTGACGAGTTCAGCGACCTCAGAGATGCCCTTGAGAAGCTCCGCCTCAACGATTCCAGCTTCACCTACGAGCCGGAGACCTCCGGAGCCCTCGGGTTCGGCTTTAGATGTGGGTTCCTTGGCCTGCTCCACATGGAAATCGTGCGGGAACGTCTCGAACGGGAATTTGACCTGAGCCTCATCACGACCGCCCCTTCTGTCGAGTACCTAGTCACGGCAGTGGACGGAGAGTGCCAGCCGATCGACAATCCCTGCGACCTTCCACCCGGCGGCGACATCCAGACCATCGAGGAGCCATGGCTCCTGGCGGTGATAATCGCCCCCACCGACTACACCGGAACGCTCATGGAACTGTGTCAGGAGAGAAGGGGCGAGATGGAGTCGCTCACCTACCTTTCCCCTGAGCGCGTCGAACTGAAGTACCACCTGCCACTGGCCGAGGTGGTGATCGACTTCTTCGACCAGCTGAAGAGCCGTACGCAGGGCTACGCGAGCCTCGACTATGAGCCAGAGGAGTACAGGGCCTCGGATCTCGTACGCGTCGACGTTCTCCTCCACGGCGAACCTGTCGATGCGTTCTCGATGATTGTGCACCGTGACGCCTCCTACTCCTACGGCCGCCGCATGGCGGCGAAGTTGAGGGAGTTGATTCCACGCCAGCAGTTCGAGGTTCCCATCCAGGCGGCAATCGGTGGCCGGATCATCGCCAGGGAGACAGTGAGGGCCTTCCGTAAGGACGTGACCGAGAAGCTCTACGGCGGCGACATCACCCGAAAGCGAAAGCTCCTCGAGAAGCAGAAGGAGGGAAAGCGCAAGATGAAGTCCATCGGACGCGTCGATGTCCCCCAGGAGGCCTTCATCTCGGTACTGCGCCTCGACGACTGAGGTCACAGGAACGTTGAGGTGTCGGGCCGGCATCCGCCGCCGACCGGCCCTGCCGGTAGCCTTGTCGGGATGTTGGAGGAGCGGAAGGCAGCAATCCTGAGCGCTGTCGTCGAGCAATACATCGAGACAGCCCAGCCGGTGGGTTCAGGCCGTGTGGCCTCGTCGGCGGCTCTGGATGTCTCCTCTGCGACAATCCGAAACGAGTTGGTGCACCTCGAGGAGCAGGGTTACCTGTTTCAGCCGCACACCTCAGCGGGCCGGGTTCCAACCGAGAAGGCCTACCGCTTCTTCGTGGATGGTCTCGACAAGCCGGGGCTACTCCAGGCAGACGACCAGGAGCAGGTCAGGTCTTTCTTCAACCGTACATACAACGAACTCGAGGAGATGCTCGGAGATACCAGCACCCTGCTCGCCAACATCACCGGTAGTGCCTCGGTTGTGCTGGCTCCCGACCGCGACCATCAGGAGGTCAGGTCTGTTCAGGTGGTCGGCCTGGGGCCCGAGCTTGCCCTTCTCGTAATGGTCATGGCCAACGGGACCGTTGAGAAGCATGCCCTTGAACTGCTTGGAGAAGCCTCGGATGCGTCCGAGTCCACCTTGGCGATTGCTGCGGCGCACCTCTCGGCTGCCCTGATAGGAAAGCGCCTGAGCGCTGTTCCCGAGTCCGCCGAGACCGGGGACGTCGGTATCGACGCGGTCATAGCCTCGGCGGTGGCGGTTCTGGCCGAGCGGGGCCTTGAGCTAGACCAGATCTATGTCGGTGGAACCGCACGCGTTGCGTCGGCATTCGGCGAGGTTGAGCGGGTCCAGCAGGTGCTCGACATCCTGGAACGCCAGTTCGTGGTCGTGAGCCTCGTGCGGGACCTGATCGACCGGGGTCTCAGCGTCGCCATCGGGGCCGAGACAGGGCTCGAACCCCTGGCAGACTGTTCGATAGTCGTGGCTCCCTACGAGATCGAGGGTGAGGCCGCCGGATCCATCGGGGTTCTGGGGCCGACCCGAATGAACTACCCGCAGGCGCTTGCCACGGTCGCCGTGGTCGGACGGCGTCTCGGGCAACGGCTTTCCAGGGGCTGATCGGTGGCAAGGGACCATTACGAGGTGCTCGGTGTCACCAGAGACGCTGATGTCGCCGAAATCAAACAGGCGTACCGTCGCCTTGCCCGCGACTCCCATCCCGATGCGAATCCCGATGACTCGCAGGCCGAGGAACGGTTCAAGGCCGTGTCGGCCGCCTACACAGTGCTCTCCGACCCCCAGCGTCGACTTCACTACGACCGCTTCGGAGATGACTCCTCACCCGCAGGAGCGTCCGGCGACCCGTTCGGTGGTTTCGGAGACCTGTTTGAGACCTTCTTCGGTGGCGGATTCGGCACCGAAGGAAGACGACGGGGCCCCATGCCCGGTGAGAATCTCGAGACGGTGGTGGAACTCGAGTTCGAGGAGGCCGTGTTCGGCTGCGAACGTGAGATAACCATCCACACAGCGGTGGTCTGTGTCGAGTGTGAGGCGACCGGGGCATCCCAGGGGAGTAGTGCCCAGAACTGTCAGACCTGCAACGGTGGAGGTCAGGTCCAGAGGGTGCGGCAGTCCCTTCTTGGACAGGTGGTCACGAGTGCTACATGTCCGACCTGCAGCGGCCGTGGTGAGACCATTGCCGACCCCTGCATGTCCTGCAAGGGAGAGGGACGTGTCGTCGAGGAGCAGACGCTCACAGTTCAGGTCAGGCCAGGTGTCGACGAGGGAACAACACTTCGCCTCACCGGCAGGGGAGCCGTCGGTCCACGTGGCGGCCCCACCGGCGACCTGTACGTCCACATCCGGGTCCACGGTCACGCATTCCTCGTCCGTCACGGCTTTGATCTGATCCACCGGATGGAGATTCCCGTCACCCAGGCGGCCCTTGGTGTGGCATCCCACTACGAGACCCTCGACGGTGGTGAGACGCTTGAGATACCGCCGGGAACCGTCACCGGGGACGTGTTCAGGTTTCGCGGCAGGGGCGTGCCCCATGTTGAGGGTCGTGGCAGAGGGGACCTTCTCATCGAGGTGGTCGTTGCAACGCCGACAGATCTCGATGAGGAGAGCGAGGAACTTCTACGAAGCCTCGCCGCGTCCCGTGGCGAGGAGGTCGCCCCGCCGGGTGAGGGTCTGATGTCCAGGATCTGGTCGGCTCTCAGTTGAGCCCGCAAACCCGGTCGATGCACCCCGATGGCCGTGGTGGACCCCATGCCTTTGTCGCAGATGTCGACCGGCCCGAGTTGTCCGAAGATGATCGTCACCACCTTGCCAACGTTCTCCGCCTTCGGTCGGGCGATGCGCTGACCGTCTCAGACGGCCTGGGAGCTTGGCGTCCGTGCAGGTTCGGTGCAGTGCTTGAGCTGTGTGGTGAGCCTGTCCACGTGCCGGCGGTCGCCCGCAGGGTGGCCGTCGGCTTTGCCCTCATTAAGGGCGGCCGCCCCGAGATCGTGGTCCAGAAGCTAACCGAACTGGGCGTTGACCGGATCGTCCTGTTGAACGCAGAACGCTCCGTCGTTCGCTGGGAACCCGACAAGGAACGCCACCAGATGGATCGTCTCGGTCGGGTTGCCAGAGAAGCCTCGATGCAGTCCCGTCGGGTACGGCTACCCGTGCTCGAGGGGCTCGAATCGGTCGCCTCATACGTGTCGGTGCCAGGTGTGGCCATGGCCGAACCGGGAGGGGTTCCACTCGACGCGGCGTGCTCGATGCTGCTTGTCGGCCCGGAGGGCGGCTGGACACATGGTGAACTCGGCTCACGGGAAGGGGTCGGGCTTGGCCCCACGATTCTGCGCTCTGAGACGGCTGCCATCGCTGCCGGTGTCCTCCTGACCGCGCTGCGTGAGAAGACGACCTGATACGCTCACTATATGATGGGTCGTGACCACTCAGAGTCGTCTAGGTGCTCGGGCCCGCTGCCGTCAATACCCGCTGAACCCGCTCCGACCCCGAGGTGAATACCGGGTGACCGAACAACACGATGCCGAGACCGGCTACAGCACCAGCGTCGGCGAGCGAATCCGCACGATCAGGCGACAAAAGCGTCTGTCACTCCAGGACGTCGAGGCACGCTCGGAAGCCGAGTTCAAGGCTTCGGTTCTAGGCGCCTACGAGCGCGGTGAACGCTCCATCTCCGTGCCACGACTTCACCGCTTGGCGATGTTCTACAACGTGCCGGTTGAACAACTCCTACCCCTTGAGACCAGCGCAGATCCCAGTGAACCGTCTGCTACCGCCGACCCGCCACCATGGGTGCCAGGCCAGAAGGTCGTCATCGACCTCACCCGCCAGACAGAATCGACCGGATCCGAAGCCGAGATGATCGGTCGCTACCTTTCGATCATTCAGGTGAAGCGACAGGACTTCAACGGCAGGGTTCTCACCATTCGCGGCGACGACCTGCAGGCACTCGCAGCCATCCTCGGCACGACCGTTGAAGGGGCGCCACCGAGGCTCGCCGAAATGGGTCTCCTCTACAGGCCACCTGCCGACTGACCCGGCAGGGTCCGCAGGTAGCCTCGGCGGGACAATGAGCGTCCTCACCAGCCTCCTTCGCAGTGGCGAAGGAAAGAAGTTGAAAGCCCTTCAGGCCATCGTGCCTGACATCAGCGCGCTCGAACCCGAGATGCGCAACCTCACCGACGATGCCCTCCGTGCAAAGACAGGCGAGTTCCGCAACAGGATCGACTCAGGCGAGGAACTCGACGACCTTCTGGTCGAGTCCTTTGCCGTTGTCCGCGAGGCGGCGTGGCGTGTTATCGGGCAACGCCACTATGACGTCCAGCTGATGGGGGGCATGGCCCTCCACCTTGGCTGGGTTGCCGAGATGAGGACCGGCGAGGGCAAGACCCTGGTGTCAACCCTGCCCGCCTATCTGAACGGTCTCTCCGGACGGGGCGTCCACCTCTGCACCGTAAACGACTATCTGGCCACCAGGGACGCCGAGTGGATGGGGCAGATCCACCGCTGGCTGGGCCTCTCGGTGGGACTCGTCGTGCCAGATGTGAGCGACAGGGCCGAGAAGGCTGCCGCCTACAACTGCGACATCACCTATGCCACCAACAACGAACTCGGCTTCGACTACCTGCGTGACAACATGGCCATGTCCCTCGATCAAAAGGCCCAGCGCGGCCATGTGTTCTGCCTGGTCGACGAGGTCGACTCGATCCTCATCGATGAGGCACGAACACCGTTGATCATCAGCGGACGTCTCGCCGATGCCGCTCAGCTGTACACCCGCTTCGCCGGAATCGTCAGGGGCCTCAAGCGCGAAATCCACTACGACTTCGACGAGGAGAAGAGAATCGTTGCCCCGACCGAGGAAGGGGTCCATGCCGTCGAGGCCGCCCTCGGTGTCGAGAACATCTACGACCAGGTCGCAGCCAACCTCGTGCACCAGTTCCACTCGGCGCTCAAGGCCAAGGAGCTCTACCTGCGCGACAAGGACTACATCATCGCCGACGGCGAGGTCCGAATCGTCGACGAATTCACTGGAAGGGTCCTCGAAGGCCGCCGCTGGTCAGACGGCATCCACCAGGCCGTCGAGGCCAAAGAGGGGGTGGTGATCAAAGAGGAGAACCAGACACTTGCCACCATCACCCTCCAGAACTACTTCCGCCTCTACGAGAAGTTGGCTGGCATGACCGGTACCGCCGAAACCGAGGCCGCCGAGCTGGCTGGCATCTACGGCCTGCAGGTCGCGACCGTTCCCACCAACCGGCCTCTCCAGCGTGACGACCGCAGCGACCTGATCTACAAGACAGAGGCCGGCAAGTTCACCGCCGTTGTTGACGACATCGTCGGTCGACGCAACAACGGCCAGCCTGTGCTGGTCGGAACCGTGTCGGTCGAGAACTCTGAGAAGCTCTCCCGTGAACTCGAAAAGCGTGGAGTCGACCATGAGGTACTGAACGCCAAACAGCACTTCAGGGAGGCCGACGTGGTCGCCCAAGCCGGTAGGCCTGGAGCGGTCACGGTCGCCACCAACATGGCGGGGCGTGGGGTCGACATCATCCTCGGCGGCAATCCTGAGAGCCTCGCCGAACGCGAGGTGAAGGCCAGCGGAGACGACCTCGACACAAGCAGGGGAAAGAAGTCGCTCGCAAGGCAGTTGGAGCACTTCACGAGCCAGTGTGAGGCCGATGGGGATGCCGTGCGAAGTGCCGGTGGCCTCTATGTGCTTGGAACCGAGCGGCACGAGAGCCGTCGCATCGACAACCAGTTGAGGGGACGTAGCGGCCGACAGGGAGACCCGGGGGAGAGCCGCTTCTACCTCTCCCTCGACGATGACCTGATGCGCCTGTTCGCCAGCGGCACCATGCGTGGGGTCATGGACAGAGCCCTTCCCGAAGACGTCCCGATCGAATCCAAGATGGTGAGCAAGGCAATTGAACGTGCGCAGACCACCGTTGAGCAAAAGAACGCCGAGGTGAGAAAGAACGTCCTCAAGTTCGACGAGGTGATGAACGAACAGCGCAACGTCATCTACCGCAACCGTGACCGCATTCTGGACGGGGCCGACCTGCGCGAGGACGTCCTTGAGCACCTGGGGTCCGTGCTCGACGAGGCAGTCGACGCCTTCTGCCCCTCGGAACACCCCGAGGAATGGAACCTCGACGGCCTGCGATCCGAGATCGACGGCTATTGGCCCACAACGCTCACCACCGAGGCCCTGGGGTCGGCCACCTCGGCAGCTGCCCTCTACGACATCTTGAGCGCCGACGCCCTTGAGGTCTACGAGGGGCGCGAGGCCGAACTCGGTGTCGAGACCATGCGCGAGGTTGAGCGTCAAGTGATGCTTCGCATCGTCGATCAGCGCTGGCGTGAACACCTCTACGAGATGGACCACCTCCGCGAGGGAATCCACCTGAGGGCCATGGGCCAGAGAGATCCGGCAAGCGAGTGGCAACGCGAGGGCTTTGAGCTCTTCAGCCGTCTGACAGGCCTGCTCGGCCAGGACTTCCTGCGCTACATCATGCGAATCCAGGTGACCACCGCCGACGACACCGAACAGGTAACCGGGGTGACCGCATCCGGGCCCGAGAGCCCTGTACTGGGAGCGGCGGCGGTGGCAGCCGCAGCAGGAGCTCCTGCGCCCGTCGAGGAATCCGTATCGGACCGTCAGGTCCAGAAGGTCAATACCGAGTGGGAGGCAACCCCCCGGAATGCACCGTGCCCGTGCGGGTCAGGGCGTAAGTTCAAGCACTGCCACGGCAGTTGAAACTCTGAGACAACCGGACATGCAGGACTACACCCAGGAACTCGCCGCCCTACGACGTCGGCTTAACGAGGCCACCGTCTATCTCAGAATCGTGGACCTCGTCGAGGAGCGTGGGCAACTCGAGGGCGAGATGGCCGACCCCGATCTGTGGAATGACCAGGACCGTGGCCGGCAGGTCCAGAAGGACCTTGCACGCGTCGTAGACGACATCACCCTCCACGCCACCCTCGAAGGAAGCCTCGAGGACGTCGAAACCCTCGTGGAGATGGCTGTCGAGGAGGCCGACGAGTCTCTCGACGGCGAGATCATCGCCGCTCTCGGCAAGTTGGGAAGCTCCTTTGATGAGCTCGAGATGAGGTCACTGTTCGCTGGTCCATACGACGAGGGCGACGCGGTCTGTTCCGTCCAGTCCGGGGCCGGCGGAACCGACGCCCAGGACTGGGCCGAGACCCTGTTGCGCATGTACACCCGATGGGCCGAGCGCCGCGGTTTCAGCCTCCAGGTCGAATCCGTTTCGGTAGGAACCGAGGCCGGGATCAGCTCGGCCGAGTTCATCATCCGCGGGCGACACGCATTCGGCCTGATGCAGGGCGAGCGGGGAGTCCACCGCCTGGTGAGGATCTCACCTTTCAACAAGGAATCCAAGCGTCAGACCGCATTTGCATCTGTCTACGTCGTGCCCTTCTTCGAAGAGGTCGCAGATGAGGTATCCATTGACGAGACCGAGCTTCGGATCGACACCTACCGGTCATCGGGAGCCGGAGGCCAGCACGTGAACGTGACCGACTCGGCGGTTCGTATCACCCACATCCCAACCGGCATCGTCACCTCATGCCAGAACGAGCGCAGCCAGCACCAGAACAAGGACAGGGCGATGCAGATGCTTGCCGCCCGACTGTTGGACCTCGAACGCCAGAAACGAGATGAGGAGCTGGCCGAGATCGGCGGGAAACAGAGCAACGTGGATTTCGGAAGCCAGATCCGCTCCTATGTTCTCCATCCGTACCAGATGGTCAAGGATCTGCGGACCGGACACGAGGTGGGAGACGTCACGGGGGTCCTCGACGGCGATCTGAGCGGTTTCATCGAGTCGTACCTGAGGTGGGCACGTGCAGCCGACACCGCCTGAGGTCGCCACCCGCAGTGGGCGGGGCACCGCGATCCCCAGCCGGGGCTCTGGTACCGTGCCCGCCGTGCCGATCTATAGCCACCTGAGGACGTTCGGGCACGCGCCTGACTGCAGGGGGTGACCGGGTGATCAGGCTGGAGTCCGTCTCGAAGGTCTTCAAGGGTGACGTAACCGCTTTGCGCGACGCAAGCGCCGAGATCCAGCGCGGAGAGTTCGTCTTCCTGGTGGGCCCCTCCGGTTCTGGCAAGTCAACCTTCATTCGGCTGCTGAACCGCGAAGAGGTAGCCGACTCCGGGCGCATAATGGTCGCCGGAAAGGACCTCGGATCTCTCAGTTCCTGGAGGGTTCCGTACCTGCGGCGCAACATCGGCTGCATCTTCCAGGACTACAAGCTGCTCTCCAAGAAGACGGTGTTCGAGAACGTGGCATTCGGGCTCGAGGTGATCGGACGCCCACGCCAGGTCATCAGGCGCCAGGTGCCGGCAATTCTCGAACTCGTCGGCCTCAGCCGCAAGGCGGATAGGACCCCCGACGAACTCTCCGGCGGTGAACAGCAGAGGGTTTCCATAGCCAGGGCGTTCGTGAACCGTCCGTTGATCCTGCTGGCCGACGAACCGACCGGAAACCTGGACCCGGCAACCTCGGTAGGCATCATGCGGCTTCTTGATCGAATCAACCGCAGCGGCACCACCGTCGTGATGGCAACACACGACCGTGGCGTGGTCGACACCATGCGTCGGCGGGTAATCGAGTTGGACCGTGGTGTGATAGTCCGCGACGAGTCGCGGGGGGTCTACGACTGATGGCCCTCCTGCAGTCGGGTGGTCCCGCGTGATCTACAGGCTCTGGTACTTCATCCGCGAGACGGTCGTCAGCCTCTGGCGCAACCTCAGCCTCACACTCGCCGCCATCCTCACCGTTGGGATCTCCCTTTCGCTGGTCGGTACGTCGATTCTCGTCAGGGAGGGCGCCGATCGGGCCACTGCACAGTTCCAGGAAGGCGTCGAGTTCATTGTCTTCATGAACGCCGACCACACCCCTGACCAGGATGTGGCGATCCGCCAGGTCCTCGACACCAGCCCCGCTATCGCCCAGTACACATACATCGACAAGATGGCCGCCTACGAAGAGTTCCAGGTTCTGTTCGTCGACAAACCTGAGCTGATCGAAAGCGTCACTCCCGACGTGATGCCGCCCTCGTACCGGATCGTTCCAGCCGACCCCGACGCAGCGAACGTCGCCGAGTTGGCGCGCCAGTTCTCAAGCCAGCCAGGTGTCAGGGAGGTGGCGACCGCCACCGATGCCATCCGCCAGATCGAGGACTTCTCAACCAGGGTCAGCCAGGTCCTGTTGGTGGCGGCAGTTGTCCTTGTCGTCGTTTCGGCGATGTTGATCCTGAACACGGTCTTCACGGCGATTGGTGCCCGTCGCGAAGAGATTGAGGTCATGAAGCTGGTTGGCGCCACCAACTGGTTCGTGCGGATTCCCTTCATGCTCGAGGGGACGATCCATGGCTTGATCGGAGCAGCGCTGGCCATACCGTGCCTGTTCGTCGTCGAGAACCAGGTGCTCTCCTTCTTCCAGGAGTCCGATGTCGTTCCGCTATTCCGCGGCTTTGCCGTGCCTGACGGCTTTGTCTGGGACACCAGCCTGTGGCTCCTTCTGCTCGGAGGAACTGTCGGAATGCTTGGCTCAGCCGTCGCAGTCACGCGTTACCTGGACGTCTGAACCGGTGGGAGGCCCCGGAGAGGGTTGGGTCCGCATCTGCGATTCCAGTCTTCCAGCGGGTGGCATCATCGGCGCCACCGTTGGCGACGAGGACCTGGTGGTATGGCGCTCAATGGCCGGCATTCCGTGCGTGGCAGAGGCCCGCTGTCCCCACCAGTGGTCACATCTGGCTGGCGAGGGAGCCGTAGACGGCGAGGAACTTGTCTGTCTCACCCACCTGTGGCGTTTCACAGCCGATGGTCAGGGCTGGAAGGAAAACGTGAACGGCCGCCGCGACCGCAAGGGCGACCTGGTGGTTACGCCGTGTGTTGAACAAGATGGCGGCATCTGGGTTCAGACCGGGGGCTGAACGCCGGTTTTCACCAGCCCCCGGCCATGAAAGACTCAGACTTCATCCAAACGGAGGAATCAGATGGCCATAGACGGAGACCTCCTCAAGAAGTACACGCTCACCACGTGGGGTTTCAAGCAGGGCGAAGCGGTCTCGTTGATGATCAACCTGGGTGTCCGCCTCGGCATTTACGCGGCTCTCGACGGTGCCGGCAGCGTCACCGCATCCGATCTGGCAGCAGCTACGGGACTCCATGAGCGTTGGTTGAGGGAGTGGCTGCGTGCCCAGGCGGCGGCTGGTTTGGTGGTGAGCGACGACGGCGAGATGTTCCTGCTGGAGGACGAGGCGGCCATGGTGCTGGCGAGGGTGGACACGCCCACCTACGCCGGGGGCGTCTTCTCCCATATCCGCCACCCAAGGGTGGCTGATGGCCTCGAGGAGGCCTTTCGGACCGGTCTGGGCCTTACCTATGACGGTCAGGGCGAAGGTTCTGAACACCACGTCGAGGCGATGCTCGCCCCTATGGCCCGGGCGCTCCTAGTGCCCACGGTCATCCCGGCACTGGCCGATGTCGTGGACCGCCTCGAGGCAGGGGCGAAGGTCGTCGACATCGGCTGTGGAACCGGTCTGGCACTCCAGTTGATGGCTGAGGCATGGCCCAGGTCGACCTATGAGGGCTACGACGTCTCGGAGCGGGCGGTGGCTGTAGCGAGGGAACGGTTCGCCGTTGTCGACAATGTCACCGTCCACCTGGCGGGTGCAGAGGACGTGTCGGCGACGGCCGACGCCGACCTGGTGATGACCATGGACTGCCTGCATGACATGCCCCGACCAGACCTTGCCATGACCGCCATCCGGGGTGCCATCGCCGCCGGGGGAACGTGGCTCGTCAAGGAGATCAAGTCCTCGCCGGAGTGGTCGTTGAACCTGCGAAATCCGATGCTCGCCATGATGTACTCCACGTCGGTGGCGTCGTGCATGTCCTCGGCAATGTCGACACCGGACGGGTTGGGCCTTGGAACGCTCGGCCTTGACCCGGTGACCCTCGAGGAGATGGTGACCGAAGCCGGCTTCACCCGGTTCACGATGCACGATCTCAACGACCCGACGAACCTGTACTACGAGATTCGGCCTTAGGACCTCAGCCGAGCCTCCGGTAGCCGCCGACGGGCACGATGCAGCCGAGATCGATCCCACCCGGGTCTACCGGGTCCAGACCGCACGGGTACCCGTACTCAAGGTCGAGCACGCCATCGGGGAGGGAGTGCTTTCGGTGTCCGCTGGTGGACGGGAGCATTCCCGGCAGGTCGACCGGGCCTAGGTGCTCAAGGGCGTGCACTACGTCGCTGCGTCGCAGATCGGGCCCGGCGTCATAGATCGAGCGGGCCACAATCCGCATGACAGCGCAGGCCTCAACAACAGTTCGGAAGATGTCAGAAGTTGGTGGGAACGTCTTGCCGGTAGGCCTACCTGACGCACGTGCGTATTCGGTGTTGCACATGGCGTCGAACGCGGGGATCTCACTGCCGGGGAGGCGGGACGCCCCGGTCGGCTGGGAGGCCACGATCAGAGCCCCGTCGTAGAACGCTCCGGCGGCTGGCCCGGCGAACGAGGCGACATTGCTGGCGGCCACATCGCCGGACTGGTCGTTCAGGCCTGCCTGGACAAACGTGGGACGGGGCATTTCCTGCTTGACCATTTCTCCGACGAGGCCCGGCAGAGAGGGCATGTTCAACAGCGGAAACACGACGTCGGTGTCAGCGGCAATCATCCGGGATACAGCGGTGTCGTGACCCAGGCGACAGGTGGCTGAGCCCTCGCAACCCACAAGGTGGAGCACGGGCTCGTAGCCGAGCCAGCGGAGTGGCTTGATCAGGCCACTCTCGACCGAGTCAGGCTGACCGGCCGAGTCGCCCACCACCACGGCGATCGACCTGCCGGACAGAAGTCCTCGCTCCTCAGCGGACTTGACGGTGGCAGCCAGAAGTACCTCCGAGGCTGGCGACAGGGTAAGCAGGGCTCCGTCGGCATCGGCAATCAGATCCAGTGGGTGGGCCCCGGTGCTGACGACGCCGACGTCGTGTTCCACGGCGACACAACGAACTGCGGAACTTCCGAGTCCGGCCATATCCACGACCAGGACTGCCGGCATCGACTCGGTCGCTTCGATGCAGGCGGCAGCCTGCAGTGTGTCGAGGTCAACGCCAGCTCCGCCGAGGGCCGGCGCATCCACGATCCGGAGGTCGATAAGTCTCCCGAAGATGCCTCCACACTCGTTGTTCACAAGGTTTGCAAAGACCTCGAGGATCGAAGCCGACTCATCTGGGGGGATCGACATGCCGATCCTCGCCAACTCGTCGAGACGTGTGCGGATCTGGACGATGGTGACCATCTGGTCGGTGATCCCGCGGTCGGTTGCATGTGGTTCATCTTCTTGAGGCTCCACCGACAGGCAGAAGCGTTCAAGGGGTTGAAACGGATGTGTCCGGTCGAAGGTGTCCTGGAAGGCTTCAAAGTCCGGTGAAGGCAGGAAAGGTTCCGACAGCGGTTCCGGCACGGTTGAAACAGGCTGGATGGTCTCCACTCCGGATGGTGCTGCCGTTGTCGACACAGGAGCCGAAGTTGAATGGGTGGCGGCTGCAGAGGCGGGGGCGGTGCTGCCAGCTGGAAGCGTCGTCGCTGCCGGCAGAACAGAAACGTCGCTTCCCGGTGCGGATTCCGTCGGGCCCTCTGGCGTGCACGCGAGCGCCACGATGGCAACCAGCACCAGGTATCCGATTGCTCGTGCTGGCTGTCGGTCCACGGTTCCCTCGGGGTCCACTTAATCTGGAGATCTGTTCCCAGGGGTTGCCACCTGAGCCTGTGTGAGTCTGTCGCATAGGCGGCTGACTTCCAGTGCATACCACGAGTAGCTCCTGATGGTGGGGGTGTCGGGCGCGGCAGCCCGCAGTGCGTAGCCTCGGCCCGGTGCGAACCCGGGGCAGCAGATGAGCGATGACAGGTCCCTGGACGACGAGGCCTCTGTGGGTCCGGACCAGGCCGGCGGCGAAACCGGAGAGCAACCGGCGCTACCCGAACAGGCCCGCACCGAACCCGGGACCGAAGTGTCTGCCGGTCTTCGCGAGCGCAGGTCCACCTTCTTTCGTGTCAGGAGCGAGTCAGGCTCCCCGGTAGATGGCATTGCCATCGAACCCGGCCGCCGCTGGACACAGCCAGAGGCAGATCGTCAGATCCGCACCTTCCTGATCAGGATGGCCGGGGATCGCCGTCTCACCCATCGGTCCGACCCCGTCGAACTCGTCCGCGAGAACGACCTGATGCTGTTGTTCGGCCCCGAGGAGGAAGAGGCCTTTGCACGCCTGGCGCTCCGGTTTCCAGACGAGACCGTGGCCGTCTGGGCGACGCTGCTCAGCGGTGGCGACAGATCTGAGGCATTTGGTCCCCGCTCAAGGTCCGACAGGCGCGACGAGACGGTAATCGAACAGGCGCTCCGCCTGGGAATGCGCAAGCGGATTGCCAGTTCTCTCCTGCTGATCGCCCTGCTGGTCGGTGGGGTAATGGTCGGGCGACCGCTGCTTGAACAGGACCCCGTAGATCGAATCGACAGGTCACTACGCTTTTCTTCAGCTGACGAGGCGGTGGACACCGACTCCGATGAGGTCGGACCAGTCTCAGGTGGCCCACCGGTGGCGGCACCTGCACTGACCGCTGTTGCCGACCGACCGGTAGCGATCCTGCGCGGCGACGAACCTCTCGTTGAGCGCATCATGGTTCGGGTGCCGGACTCCGCCCTGCCGGTCCCACGTGGCCTGCTGACGGCAGCAGTATTCGAACACATCGGTGGCCAGGTCGCCCTCGTCGGCCCCGACGGATGGGTGGACTCAGCCTGCATCAGGGTCTCAGTGGTTACCGACAGGCTGCGACCGCTCGACACCGTTCTCTACGAGGGACCCGACGCTGCATGTCCGGCCGGACTCTCAGGACGGACAGCCTCGGTGACCTGCCTTGGTTCGGCTGGCATAGTCCTGGCAATCCAGATCCCCCAGGGAGAGGTAGCCCTGATCGAAGGCGGGACCGGATGGGCCGAGGCGGTCCGCTTCGGTATCGAATCGCCTGTCAGCCCTTCGGGACTATGGGAGACCCTTGCCATCCGGGGCACCATTTCGGTTGAGGTCGGCACCGCCTCGGTGGCCGTGCCCCGCTTTGGTGGAGCGGCCGGCGACGAACTCACCCTTGACCTCGGAACGGGTGCGTCAGGGCGCCGCACAGCGACCTGCACCCTTGTCTGACCGTGGCAGAAATGGTGCTGCTCAAGGACCACCGATACCGTGTGGAGTATGTGCGGCAGGGTCGTGACAGCCTCTACAGCGGCTGAGTTGAGCGATTACATGGGCGTCGACGTGATCGTCGCAACCCTTGAGGGCCCCGACCACAACGTGGCCCCGACCGGCCAGTTGCCGATGGTGTGGTCCGAAGTGACAGGTAGCCCGGTTGATACGGAGCTAACTACGGACGGCGTCACCCGTCGGCTGGGTACCGCAAGCTGGGGCCTCGTGCCTTCGTGGGCCAAGGACCCCTCAATCGGCCACAGGCTCTTTAACGCAAGGTCTGAGACCGTGGCCGACAAGCCGTCGTTCCGCTCGGCTCTGCGGCACCGGAGGTGCGTCATACCGGTGGAAGGCTTCTACGAGTGGGGACCACCGATTCCAGGTTCCAGAGATCAGGCACGGAAGCAGCCCTGGTACGTCCATCGATCCGATGGAAGTCCCATGGTCCTGGCGGGGCTGCGGGAAGAATGGAGCGGTGTTGGCGACGGCGCCTCCACACCTATCAGGAGTACCTGCACCGTGATCACCGTGCAGGCAGGCGCTGATCTCGAGAGTGTCCACCACAGGATGCCGGCGCTTCTCGAACCCGAGGTCTGGGCCGCGTGGTTGGACCCGACAGTCACCGATGCCGGACCCGTCCTGCCGCTCCTCCGGCCTTCGGCAACTGGAGTAGTCCGACTCCATCCTGTCGACCGGCGGGTAGGCAACACACGTAACAAGGGACCCGATCTCCTGAACGAGGTCGACGTATCGCCAGGAACGGATGACCCCCCAGGTGACCAGGAGGCCCTCTGGTGAAGGCCGCAAAGGGGCTGGAGCGCACCGGCGAACAGGTCGCTACGACCGTCCACTCGCTACGTCGTCGGGTCGACATAGAAATGCTCCGGTGGCAGGCACGCCTCGACGCCCCGGTTGTCGACCGTTACCTGCCGTGGGCTCTGGCGTCCACCTTCTGGCTCCTGCTGGCACTCTTGGCGATCGCACGTAGCCGCGACCTGGGCATCGGCCCACAGGTGGGCCACTACCTCCAGGCCGTACACCTCATTGGCGCGGGGGCATCTCCCGTTGTGAGCGAATGGGGGTTCAACGTCTTCGCCAACCAGGCTGCGTTCCTGTTCTGGCCCATCGCAAAGTTGGCGGAGTCGTTGCCCACTGTCGAAACGCTGCTTGTGCTGCAGTCGCTCGCACTGGCAGTGACCGTTGTGCCCCTGTGGCGAATCGCCCGTGGCCCGGCCAACCTGCGGGTCAGTGGAGCGGCAACCCTCGTGGTGGCGTTCGCCCTGCACCCATCAGTTCACAACCTGAACCTGGCTGGTTTCCATCCTGAGGTGTTTGCCCTGCCTGCTCTGATGGCCGCCTATCTGGTAACCACCCGTCAGAACTGGTGGGCACTCGGGGTTCTCGTGGCGATAGTGGTGACGGCCCGAGCCGATCTGGGCCTGGCGGTATCGGCACTCGGCCTGTTGTTCCTGACCGAGGATCGCAGGCGGGTTGGATGGGCTCTCACCGGTTTCGGCCTGTTCTGGTTCCTTGTCATGGCGTTTGTGGTCCAGCCCATGTTCGGACACGGTACGTATCCACATGTGGAGGCATTCTCCCATTACGGAGACAGTGTCCCTGGCGTACTTCTCGGCATGCTGGCTGACCCGATTGGACTGCTCGGAGATCTCTTCCACCGGTCCAGCTTCGAGAAGATGCTGCTCCTGGTGGCACCCGTGCTCTTCCTACCCCTGGTGAGACCCCGCTACATCATGACCCTGGCGCCCCTGACGGCCCTCTACCTCGTGGCCGACGTACCCGAGGACATTCTGGGCAACCCCCAACAAGACGTTCCAGCTCTCGTGTTCGTGTTCATTGCCACATCGTTCGCCCTGATGCGCATTGGTACGAGGGGAATCAGCCGGGTCCTCGTAGACCGCCGGGTCCTGACCGTGATGGTCCTCACAGCGTCGGTTTTCTTTATCCGCGACGCTGCCTCATCGCCCTATGAGCAGCCGTGGGACTGGGGCAGCCAGGACCAGATTGACTCGGCCCGTGTTTCGGCGACCACATGGGTTGGAGACGACGCCAGCGTTATGGCATCGCCCGTCGTGTTTCCGCTCCTAGCTGAACGCGAGTCCGTTCACGTGCTTGAGATCGAGACGCTTGACCGGTTGGATCCCGGGATCCCGTCCTCAATTGACGTTGTCGTCTTCGACAGGGAGACCTCTGGGCTGACCAACTCGGGCAACCGGGGGTTCGAGGGCAAACTCGTTCTCCTGGACTTCAGGAGACGCTTCGAGGACGAGGGCGTCAGCGTCTGGGTGCGTCGCCCGGGAGCAGGCTGACGGTCAGGTCACACAGCCGTGTCCGTGAGCGCGGAGGGTGTTGCGTAGTTCTTCGGCCGCCCGGTCAAGGTCCAGGGAATCGGCATCGGCATCTGCACGGCTGAAGTCAAGGTCGGCCATCTCGTCGATTGGCACCACATGTATGTGGGCATGGGGAACCTCGAAACCGGCGATCATCAGGCCGATCCTTGCCGGGTCAAAGGCCTCCTGTTGGGCACGGCCGATCGAATGCGCCACACCGAGACAGTGGACAGCTGTCTCTGCGGAAAGGTCGGTCCAGCGGTCCACCTCGGCCACCGGGATCACCAGAACATGACCCCGGTGGAGTGGGCGGATGTCAAGCATCGCCACGCATCGGTCGTCCCTCCAGATGATCCTTCCCGGTATCTCACCCTGGATGATCCTCGTGAAAACTGTCGCCATGCCTGAACCTTTCGTTGACCCGGAAGCCGGGTTTGACACCCGGTACCAGTGTCGATCGTAGGCTGTCACCCATGGATACGAGGACGGGGGAGGACGGCCAGGCTTCGCTGACCGGCTGGCCCGGTGTGTTTACGCTGCCGAACCTGATCAGCCTCGTGCGGCTGGGCTGCATCCCGTGGTTCGTGTGGATTCTCTTCGCCGCCGGAAACCGGACCGATGCAGCGCTCCTCCTAGGTGCCCTTGGTGCCACCGACTGGGTCGACGGCTGGATTGCACGGCGGTTCGGAATGATCTCGGATGTGGGCAAGGTGCTCGACCCCACCGCTGACAGGCTCTTGTTGCTCGTCGCCCTGGTCGCCATGATCATCGATGGATCCGTGCCCACATGGTTCGCGGTGGCGGTACTTGCCAGAGAGTTCCTGGTCGGCCTGGCGGCAATCGTCCTGGCCCTGTTGGGAGCGGCCCGGATAGAGGTGACCTGGTGGGGCAAGACGGGAACCTTCGCCCTCCTGTTCGCTGTTCCGTTCTTCCTCGCTGGGGAGTCCACAGCGTTCGCACACGAGTGGTTTGCCGTGGGAGCCTGGATCTTCGGGCTGCCGGGGCTGGTGATCGCGTGGTGGGCCGCCTACGGCTATGTGCCCAGTGCCATGGCGGCACTGAGAGGTGGGCGGGCGGCTCGCAGGTCAGCCCCCTGAGAGCACCTGACCCCCGGTGTGGCGGCGATCAGGTATGTTCAGCGCCATGAACATTCCATCAGATGCCCGGTATTCGGAAGACCATGAATGGATTCGGGTCGAGGAGGGCAATCGGCTCAGGATCGGCATAACCGACTACGCCCAGGATGCCCTCGGTGACGTTGTCTTCGTTGAACTGCCGACTGTGGGAACGACCGTTGAGGTAGGCGGAGTCTTCGGCGAGGTGGAGTCCACCAAATCGGTCTCCGAACTCTTCGCACCAGTTGCAGGAGCGATCCTCGAGGTCAACCACGACCTCGAGGCAACACCCGAGCGGGTCAACGAGGATCCCTACGGCGATGGCTGGATCTGCGTTCTTGAGCCGACAGACCCGGCAGCCGCCGAGTCCCTGATGGACGCCGAGGCCTACTCAGCCCTCCTTGAGGCCTGATCAATGGCTCCCGGTAGTTCCGCCTGCCCGGACTGCGGGCTCGACGACACTGAGGGAGCCAACTTCTGCCCCTCTTGCGGCTCACAGTTACTTGCGGGTGATGACGAGGCCACCGACTCCTTTGAGGCGGTACCCGTCTCTCCGCACGAAGACGACCGTGCACAGTTTCCACCCGGCTGCGGCCTGTTCGTGGTCGACTCGGGCCCCAAGGCCGGCTCCCGTTACGGCCTCGAATCCGATCTGACAACGGTCGGAAGGCACCGCTCCGCAGACATCCTGCTCGACGACGTGACCGTCTCAAGGCGCCACGTAGAGGTCGACCGAACCGGAGACCGGTACATGGTCCGCGACGTGGGCTCGCTCAACGGCACCTACCTGAACCGCGACCGGATCGAATCGGCTGAACTCAACGACGGCGACGAACTGCAGATCGGTCGTTTCAAACTGCTTTTCTTCCACGGAACCGCCACCTGAGGGCCTCACCCGTCATGCCCGTTGAGAGTTCCCAGGAGGAGTCCCGTATCGGAATCGGCGAGGTCCTTTCCCGTCTCGAAGCCGAGTTTCCGGATGTGACCGTCTCCAAGCTCCGGTATCTGGAGTCCCAGGGCCTGATCAGCCCCGACCGCTCGACATCCGGGTATCGCCGATTCTCCGACAGCGACATGGACCGCCTTGTGTGGATTCTCCGTCAGCAGAGCCAGAACTTCCTTCCGCTGAAGGTGATCCGTGACCTTCTCGAAGAGTCAGGCGGTGACCCGGTGCACGGTTCTGCCGAGGTCAAGCCGTTTCGCGAGCAGGGTCCAGCCGCCATGTCCGAATCGGTGAGCGTCACCCTCGAGGAGTTGGCCACAGCAGCTGCGGTCTCTGTGGCAACGGTCAGAGAACTCGAGAAGCTGGGCCTTGTCGAGGGGAGCGCTGCCGGCTCTACAACTGTCTACGACGCCGACGCACTGCTTGTTACCCACCTGGCCAGAACGTGTGCAGACAACGGCCTCGACATTCGCCATCTGCGGATGCATCTGGTGGCGGCACAGCGTGAGGCCGGTGTGCTGGAGCAGATTCTGCTCCCGCGTCTCCGCAACGGTGACCCGGCGGCGGTGGCGGCCGTCAGGTCCCGTTTTGAGGAACTGGTAGTGGCAGGCGGACAGATCCGCGACATCATGCGCAGGCGCTCGATGGGCCGCCTGGGCCGTTTCACCCACTGATCCAATGACTGAGCCCCGACTCCTGTATGGATCAGATGAGATTGCCGCGAGGGTCGCCGAACTGGGCGAGGAACTGAGCGGGATTCTGGAGGACGGAGCGGTTGCAGTTGGCGTCCTCAAGGGGTGTCTGCCGTTCATGGCGGACCTGGTCCGCTGCATTGACCGGCACCTTGAGATCGACTTCGTGGCCCTCAGTGCCTTTGCCCCCGACAGCGGCCGGATCCGTCTGACCCGTGACGTCGTAAGTGATTTGTCGGGCAGGCAGGTCCTGTTGATTGAGGGCGTGGTCGACACCGGGTTCCGGCTCGATTTCCTCAGGCGCCACATGCTCGACCATGGCCCGACAGAGGTTCTCGCCTGCACCCTGCTGGACCGCTCTGACCGTCGGATCCTGCCTACACGGGTCGACTATTCGGGATTCGTCACCGACGAGGGCTTTGTCGTCGGATACGGCCTCGACCATCACGGCAGGTACCGGAATCTGCCCAGCGTGGCAACAGTCGACCTGACACAACTCGAGTCCGAGTACGCCCGGGGTGACACTGCAATGGCCGACACCATCATGGGCCTTGCAGGTCGCAATCCGATCGGGGCATCTCCGGAGCCTCCTGAGGTGGAGAGTATGGTGCCCGGGTGACCAGCAGGAGCCCGCTCACCCCGGGCGCTTGGGCCGCTGATCAGGTTGGCTGGGTGCTCCGATGATCGAGATGCGGGTAGTTGGCATTCAGGAGGTTCTTCCGAGCAGTACACCTGTCGTACTGCTTCGAGAACTTGAAGGAGAACGCCTCCTGCCGATCTTCATCGGTATGGCCGAGGCGACGGCCATCGGCCTCGTTCTTGCGGGCCAGGAGCCTCCACGACCCATGACCCACGATCTGATCGCCATTCTGTTCGACTCCTTCTCGGTCGAGCTGCAGCGGGTTCACGTGACCGAACTGCGCGATCGCACGTTCTTCGCTGAACTGCACCTTCATGGCCCCGAGGGTGACCAGGTTCTCTCCTGTCGACCGTCTGATGCCATTGCCATTGCCATCCGAACCGAGACACCCATATATGTGGCCGTAGACGTGCTCGACGAGGCCGGATACATGGCGCCTCTCGACGAGAGCGGCCAGGCAGTGCCTGCCGCAGAGGCCCAGGTCGAGGAGTTCAGGGAGTTTCTTGATTCGGTGAACCCAGATGACTTTGCCGGCGGATAGACAGCCTGTGCCCCTGGAATCAGCAGGTCAGAGCTGTTTCCCGGGTCATCCAGCTCGTCAACCCGGTATCTGGGCAGTTCGACGGCGCAAACGCGATGGTTGACCCCGGTAGGTGCGAGGCCTAGTCTGGATCGAAGTCACAGTGGTGTAGTTCCGTTGATGTGTTCCGCCGGGAGCCTTCACAGTGCTGCGCTCCTGACGCCAGTGCACGAGGAGAGAGGGGTCGCACGTGGCCACAGACATTCCAGCCGATGGGTACAGCTCCAAGCGGACCGCCGAGATCGTCGGCGTCACCTACAGACAGTTGGACTACTGGACACGTACCGGACTGGTCAAGCCGACACTCGGCGCAGCTACCGGAAGCGGCAGCAGGCGGCGCTACGACTACCGGAACCTGCTCGAGTTGAGGGCGGTCAAGACCCTCCTGGACGCCGGCATCCGGCTGGAACATGTGCGGGAGGTCTTCAGTTACCTGAGCGAGCATCTCGACGAGGACGTGACCCAGGTCAACCTGGTTATCAGCGGCACAAGGTCCGTTGCTGTACGCAGCGGCGACGAGATTATCGACCTCCTGCGACAGGGACAGGGCGTTCTCAACATCCTCCCGCTGGCAGGCGTCAAGGAGGATCTCGACTCAAAGATCATCGACCTGTACCCGGAAGACCACCTGGCAGCACCAGAAACCGGTCCGGCAGTGGCCGAGGGCTAGTTGAGAGCCTTCCTGCAGGGCGTGGAGCCGGGGGACGACAGCATTCACCGGCTCCCCAGACCGGTCCTGCCGGTCGATTTCGCCCACGACTCCGAGAGACGGATAGCCGAACTGTTCGACTTCTACGGAATCGCCTGGGAGTACGAACCGACCACCTTCGTCCTCGACAAGGCGCCAGACGGAAGCCTCCTGTCGGCGTTCACACCCGACTTCTACCTTCCTGACCATGACCTCTTCGTCGAGGTGACGACGTTGCGCCAGACGCTCGTCACCCGCAAGAACAAGAAGGTCCGGAGGTTGCGCGAACTCCATCCCGACATTCAGGTTCGGGTGCTCTACAGGAGCGACCTCGAGCGAATGTTTGCCAAGCACGCAGCCTGACCCCTGCATCAAGAGCGGGAATCGTCGCAACCATGACCGGACAGCCAGACCTCCTGCTGTCACCGCTTGACCAGGTCCACAGGGATGCCAAGGCAAGGATGGCTCCTTTCGGCGGTTGGGAAATGCCGCTCAACTACCCGGCTGGAACGATTTCAGAGCACATGGCCTGTCGGGGGGAAGCGGCCCTCTTCGACGTAAGCCACCTCGGAACACTGGAGCTGAGGGGCGCAGCAGCGTTCGGGCAACTCCAGACCGGCCTCTCGAACGACCTTCGTCGAATCTCACCGGGACGTGCCCAGTACACACACCTTCTGGACCAGGCAGACGGGTCTGTCCTCGACGACATCATCGTGTGGTGGCTTGCCGACGAGAGTTTCATGGTCCTACCCAATGCCGCCAACAACACCGATGTGCTCGGAGCCCTTCCCGGTTGCGTCGACGTGGCCGCTGAGCGGACCCTTCTGGCGTTACAGGGTCCCCGTGCGCGCACACTTCTCGGGACAGTAGCGCCCGATGCCGCAGAGGTCGGACGCTTCAGGGTCTCGACTTTTGACTGGGAGGGTTCGCCGGCACTGGTCGCAGGCACCGGTTACACCGGTGAGCGGGGCTTCGAACTGTCGGTACCGAACGGAGTGGCCGCATCGCTGTGGCAGGCTCTGGTCGCTGCAGGGGCCGACCCGGCGGGCCTCGGAGCCCGTGACACCCTGAGACTAGAAGCCGGCCTTCCTCTGCATGGCCATGAGTTGGGCCCCGGGATCACACCCCTGCATGCTGGACTCGGATGGGTCGTTGGCTGGGAGAAGGAATCGTTCAGGGGGAGGGAGGCCCTGGTCAAGTTGCGTGAGAGGGGAGCAGCGCGAACTCTGCGGGGCCTCTCGACACCAGGTAGGCGCCCTCCCAGAGAAGGCCAGGCGGTACTTCACGAAGGAACGCAGGTCGCCGTCGTAACGAGCGGCAACTTCTCGCCCTGCCTGGGGCATGGCATAGCAATGGCGTTTCTCCCCATCGGTCTCGACGTGGGTTCGAGTGTGGCGCTTGACCAGCGTGGCACAGAGGTGCCGGCAACGGTCACAGACCTGCCGTTCGTCTGACTAGAGCAGGTTGGTTGTTGCAGCGTGGACTCAGTCGCGCAGGTCTGGCTGATCCCTCATGATCTGGTCGAACATCGGCTGTGGGCTGAACCAGCCTGAATAGGGGTGGTTCAGATAGGCAGCGGTCTCGGCTGCAACATCCGCGTCGATCAGAACCGGGGTGCCCGCCGCCTCGGCCAGAAGTTGGGCCTGGCAGGTCCGCTCCATCGAGACGAACAACCAGAGCGCCTCCTCGACGCACCGCCCGACTGTCAGCAGTCCGTGGTTTCTCAAGATTGCTGCACCGTTGGCACCCAGGGAGTGTGCGATCCGCTTTCCCTCTTCGGGATCGTTGACGACTCCGGTGTAGTCATCGAACAGGACATGGTTGTCAAAAAAGATGCAAGAGTCCTGGGTCAGTGGGTCGAGCAGCCGTCCAAGGGAGGACCATGCCTTCCCGAACACTGAGTGGGAGTGAGCGGCTGCCACGATCTCAGGACGGGCCATGTGCAACGCAGAATGGATTGCAAAGGCAGCCTGGTTCACGGAGTAGGAACCCTCGACCACGCTGCCCGTGTGATCGACGAGCAACAGGTCAGAGGCACTGATCTGGCCGAAGGCCATGCCGAACGGGTTGACCCAGAAGCACTCCGTGTGCTCAGGGTCACGGGCGGTTATGTGCCCGGCTACGCCCTCGCTGAAACCGAATCGGCCGAAGAGCCGAAAAGCCGCCGCCAGACGTTCCTTCCGGTGCCGGCGCTCATCCTCGGGGTCGGATAGTGCCGCTGGTACGTAGTACGGATTCAGGTCGGTCATCGCCTACTCCGGGCCCGGTGATCAGTCCGGCTGCTGGCCAGACCAGTGGATGGATACGTGGACGAGGAGACCGTATTGGGCGGGGACCCGTGCCCACAAGGCGGGTCAGTCGGGCAGCACGTCGACGGCCTTGTGTCGCAGCCAGTGGTCAGCGAGGGTGAGCAGTGCCATGGACTCGACGAGAGGAACAGCCCTCGGAAGGACGCACGGGTCGTGGCGTCCCCTGGCCTCGAGTGTTACGGGCATGTTAGAGGTATCGACGGTCTCCTGAGGAGCCGAGATCGTGGCTGTGGGCTTGAACGCAACACGGAACAAGAGGTCTGCACCGTTTGAAATTCCGCCCTGAACTCCGCCAGACCTGTTGGAGGTTGTGGCCGGGGCGGATTCGCCGGGAATGAACGGATCGTTGTGTTCAAGGCCGGTCATGGTCACGGCATCAAAGCCACTGCCGATGTCGAAGCCCTTCGAGGCCGGAAGCGAGAGCATCCCCTTGGCCAGATCTGCCTCGAGCCTGTCAAAGACCGGGTCGCCGAGCCCGGGCGGCATGTTTCGGACAACGCACGTAACGAGCCCTCCCAGAGAGTCGCCTTCGTGGCGGGCAGTCTCGATTGCAAAGGTCATTGCAGCGGCGGCATCAGGGTCAGGGCACCGTGTGGGATCTGCCTCCACCTCGGCGAGGGTCACGCTGTCGGAGTCGACATTGGCGACGATCGTGTGTACCTGACTGACCCATGCCAACACCTCGATGCCGGCAGTCCTCCGGAGCAACTGGCGGGCCACGGCACCCGCGGCCACCCTCCCGATTGTCTCCCTGGCGCTTGCGCGGCCACCACCTCGCCAGTCGCGAACCCCGTACCTGGCCTCGTACGTGTAGTCCGCGTGTGAAGGACGGTAGACGTCCCGCAGGTGCTCGTAGGCGGCCGGCCGGGCATCGGAGTTGCGCACCAGGACGGCGATCGGTGAGCCGGTGGTGACTCCCTCGAACACGCCTGAGAGGATCTCAGCGTTGTCGGCCTCGGAGCGCTGTGTTGTGATGCTGCTCTGGCCTGGGCGGCGCCTGTCGAGGTCGTCCTGGAGGTGTTGCTCGGTGAGGGGCAGACGGGGTGGACAGCCGTCGACGACCACGCCGATTCCTCCACCGTGGCTCTCGCCCCAGGTGGAGATCCGAAACAGCGATCCAAAGGTGCTTCCCACGGTCATCGAGCATAGGGGCGGCGCTGCGTCCGGCCCGAGACCTTTCTGAACCGGTCCGGCTGCAGGAGGGAATCAGCCTTGGGGCTAGCCTCGCTGACCATGTCCGAACAGGCCACGACCCTCAACCTTGCAACTGCGTGGGAGGCCGTAGCCGATGCCGTCGGCGACCAGACGGTGTTGGCGGCCGGCAGCAGGCACACATCCTGGGCCGAGTTCGACCACCGCGCAGCCTGTCTGGCAGGCACGCTGCGTTCAAGGGGCCTTGATGCCGGATCGAAGGTCGCCCTCTACTGCTACAACGGAGTCGAGTACCCCGAGGCCCAGTACGCGGCCTTCAAGTTGCGATGCGTGCCTGCCAACGTCAACTACCGCTATCTGGGCGATGAGCTGGCCTACATCCTCGACAACTCCGACGCCGAGGCCCTCTTCTTCGACCACAGTCTCGCCGACAGGGTTGATGCTGTGAGAGCAGGCTTCCCTGACCTGAAGGCCCTGGTGCAGGTAGGGGGCGGCGACACGCCCTCCTGGGCCATCTCCTACGAGGATGCGCTTGCCGGACCACCGATGCCACGCATCGAGCGCTCAGGAAGCGACCTCTGGTTTCTCTACACCGGCGGGACGACCGGCATGCCCAAGGCTGTCATGTGGTCACACGACAGCCTCTTCGCCAACATGACAAAGACCTTCACCTCGCTCGGTGAGGAGCTGCCACGCACGGCAGACGAGGTCGCAGCGACGGCAACCCGGGTCTCAACAGCCGGAAGCCGCGTCCGGCAGCTCTGTGCGGCGCCGCTCATGCACGGCACATCAGGCCTGAGCAGCCTCGCAACGCTCACGCACGGAGGACTGATCGCAACCCTGGAACAGGGCTCCTTCGATCCTGACGAACTCTGGACGGTCGTCGAGTCCGAGAAGATCACGATGGTAGCCATCGTCGGAGACGCCTTTGCCCGTCCCATGCTCGATTCCCTTGACCGGGCATCAGCAGCCGGCAGGTCCTGGGACCTCAGCACGCTCCGACTCCTCCTTTCTTCAGGGGTGATGTTCAGCGCACCTGTAAAGGCCGGGCTCCTTGCCCACCATGACTGCACGATCGTCGACGTCCTCGGCTCGAGCGAGGGAACCGGAATGGGCTCCCAGGTCACCTCAAGAGAACTCAAGGATGCTGGCACCGCACGATTCTCCCTCGGGGAAAGGGCCAGGGTCTTCAACGACGACGGCCGGGACGTTGTCCCGGGGTCCGGCGAGCGGGGCCGCCTTGCTCTCGGTGATCCGATCCCGCTCGGCTACTACAAGGACGCGGCGAAGACCGAGGAGACGTTCCCGATGATCGGTGGACGCCGTTGGTCTGTCCCCGGCGACTGGGCAACGGTCGAGTCCGACGGCAGCATCACCCTTCTGGGACGTGGATCGGCATGCATCAACACCGGTGGTGAGAAGGTCTACCCGGAGGAGGTCGAGGAGGCGATCAAGGAACACCCCGGGGTGGCGGACTGCAACGTCGTCGGCCTGCCCGATGAGCGCTGGGGGCAGGCGGTGGCGGCGGTTGTGGAACTGAACACAACAGACAGCGAAGCCATGGACGAGGAGGCCCTGAACCAGCATTCGAGGAGGGTTCTGGCCGGGTACAAGGTTCCCAAGAGGATCCTTCTGGTCGACTTCATCCAGCGGGGCCCCAACGGCAAGCCCGACTACGGGTGGGCCCGCGAGGTGCTGGAGGCCTCCTCCTGAGCGGGGCTATGGGCCTCAGAGTTCCAGCAACGCCTGTTCGACAACCTCGGGCATCGCTGGATGCACGTACAACTGGCCTCTGGCCATCTCGTCGACGGTCTGTCCGAATGCCATACCCTGGATCAACTGCTGAATGAGGGTGGGAGCATGTGGGCCGATTATGTGGGCTCCCAACAGCAGCCTTGAGGAGGGGTCAGCCAGAAGCTTTACGAAGCCGGTCGAGTCCTCCATGGCCCAGCCGTAGGCAATGTCGGAGAAGTTTCGCACCGACACGGTGTGTGGGGTGCCGGCATCGACAAGTTCCTGCTCGGTGTGGCCGACGCTGGCAATCTGGGGATGTCCGAAGACGGCGTGAGGAGTAATGGAGTTGTCCACTGCCCTCAGGTTCTCAGGGTTCAAGAGGTTGTGGGTGAGGATTCGCGCCTCGGCGTTGGCGATGTGCTTTAACTGGGCCGGATTTGTGATGTCGCCCAGGGCCCAGACCCCCTCAGAGGAGGTTCGCAGGTACTCGTCGGTGGTGATGAGGTCCCGTTCGTCGGTGTCGATACCTGCGGCTGCCACGTTGAGCGTGTCGCTGTTGGGGCGCCTGCCCGTAGCCACGAGCAACTGGGCAGCCTGAAGGGTCGAACCGTCGCTCAGGTCGAGGGTGAAGCCGCCATCGTGTGAAACAGCGGCAACGGTCGTGTTCAGGTGAACGCCCATGCGGGCCGAGTAGATCCCGGTGATCCGCTCCCGAATCGACTCATCTGCACCGCGCAGGAGCAGGTCGCCTCGGTGGACGATGGTAACCCGGCTACCAAGGGCCTCGAACACGTGCGCCATCTCGATGGCGATGAACCCTCCACCCAGGATCACCAGATGCTCGGGAAGGGAATCGAGTCTCATGATCGAGTCAGAGGTGTGAAACGGAACCTCGGCCAGGCCGGGCAGGTCTGGAGCCACGGGCCTTCCTCCGGCAGCGACGACGATCTGATCGGCCGACACGCTGGTTCCGTCGATGTCCACGCGTCGCTCACCGGTGAAGCGGGCATGGCTCTCATAGACGGTCACGTTCTCAAGCCCGTCGCGGTAGTCGCGTCCGCTGAGAGCGATCGGGTCGATCCGGTCAAAGACACGGTCGCGGATTGCCGGCCAGTCGGCACCCTCGAATGTCGTGTTGACACCGAGGGATCCACCTCGCCTGGCCGAGAGAGCGACGTCGGCAGCGTGCACGAACATCTTGGAGGGGATGCAGCCCCGGTTCAGGCAGGTGCCGCCGAACACCCACGGTTCGACGATGGCCACATTGATATCGGAATAGTCATTCCCGACCACGCTGTTGCCGGACCCGGCTCCGATAATCAAAAGGTCATGGTGTGGCATCTGCTGCCCTCTCACAATCTGGTAACTGAGGTGGTATCCCGTAGCCCTGTGCTGATAGTCCCGATCCGCGAAGGTTGAGGAACTGGAGTGTCACTAGTTGCGGGGCACGTCCTCCCACGCAGTGTCCCTGAAGGGGTTCGGTTCCCGCGGCAGCCCGAGCACCCGTTCACCGATGATGTTGCGCTGCACCTCGTCGGTGCCTCCCGCAATGCTGATGCCAGCGGCCGACAGGCAAAACGTTGCCCAGCGTTCCCCGGCTCCGCCATCAGGCCCCCAGGCCTGACCGGCAGGACCCACCAGTTCCATGGAGACGTCACGAATCGCTCTTGCAAGGAGGGCCCCGTTGAGCTTGGCGATGGAGCCCTCCGGTCCGGGAACCCTGCCAGCGGCCACAGCATCGCGTATCCGCCGGCCGATGAAGCCCTTGATCCGTTCCCGAATCCACAGGTCGGCCAGAGCCTGGCGGATACGGGGATCAGCGTCCCTGCCAAGTTCACGCGCCAGGGTGATCAGATTCTGAGAAACACGCTCGCCGCCGAGTCCCCCGCGGCCAGCACCGATGGAGACCCGCTCGAACATGAGCATCGCCACGGCAAGGCTCCAGCCCTGGTTCAGGTCACCCAACAACTTGTCGGCAGGGATGTGGAGGTCGGTGAAGAAGACCTCGTTGAACCCGCTCTCTCCGGAGATCTGGCGGAGCGGTCGAACCTCAACCGCTGGATCAGCCATGTCCACGATGAACATCGAGAGACCCTGGTGCTTTGGAACGTCGGGTCGGGTGCGAGCCACCACGATTCCAAAGTCGCTGTAGTGGGCACCTGAGGTCCACACCTTCTGTCCGTTGAGTACCCACTGCTCGCCGTCCCTGACTGCCCGTGTGGACAGACCGGCGACATCGGACCCGGCGCCGGGCTCAGAGAACATCTGACACCAGATGCTTTGCCCACTGATGCAGTCGGGCATGAAGTCGGCACGCTGTGCATCGGTGCCGAACTGGTTGAGCATCGGAAGGCACATTCCGTGAGATATGGCCAGAGGCAGGTTCGGCAGGTGCCACGGTGCCGATACCTCGTCGTAGGCCTCCTGATGCGCATTGCTCAGGCCTGCACCGCCGAATTCCCGCTGGTAGGTGATTCCGGCGAACCCGGCGGCCGAGAGAGCCGACTGGAAGCTGCGGGCCCGTGAGGCCCCATCATCGTCACGGCGAGTGGAGTCTTCGCCCCATCCGGCACAGTTGGCGTCCAGAAAATCCCTGACCCGACCGCGGAACTCCTCGAGTTCCGCCGGATCGACTGATTCAGATGCGTCGGACATGTTGTCGACCGTAATCATCAGGACGGTCTGCTCCGTAGTCCGGTGAGGCGCTCGGGATACCGGCTCAGGCGTATTCGCTTACCGGCGGGCAGGAACACATGAGGTTCTTATCGCCATAGACCGAGTCGACTCTGGCAACCGGAGGCCAGTACTTGTCGGGCCCCGTATTGGGTGCAGGGAAGGCTGCAGTCTGCCTGTCGTAGGGATGGCTCCATGTGCCGGCCAGGTGTTCAGCGGTATGGGGTGCGTTCACCAGCGGATTGTCGTCGACCGGCCACTCGCCGTTCACAATCCTCTGGGCTTCCCCGGCGATTGCGATCATGGCATCACAGAAGCGATCCAGTTCCACGAGGTCTTCCGACTCGGTGGGTTCGACCATGAGTGTGCCGGGAACCGGGAAAGACACAGTCGGAGCGTGGAACCCGTAGTCGACCAGACGTTTGCAGACGTCCTCTGCTGACACTCCGTATTTGTTCAGCACCCTGACGTCCAGGATGCACTCGTGGGCCACGAAGCCTGCCTCGCCTCCGTAGAGAATCGGAAAATGCGGGCTCAGGCGCGCCGCGACGTAGTTGGCCGAGAGAATCGCAAACTCGGTGGCATGGCGCAGGCCGCTGGCTCCCATCATCGAGACGTAGGCCCATGAGATCGGCAGAATGCCGGCTGATCCGAATGGAGCAGCAGAGACGGCCCCTATCCCTGACTCCGGGCCGGCACCTCGGACAACCGGGTGGCCTGGAAGAAAGGGGGCCAGGTGTTCCCTGACGGCCACGGGTCCGACACCGGGACCGCCACCGCCGTGTGGAATGCAGAAGGTCTTGTGGAGGTTCAGATGTGAGACATCAGCTCCGAACTGTCCTGGACGCGCCAGGCCGACCATGGCATTCAGGTTGGCTCCGTCCAGGTAGACCTGCCCTCCCGCTTCATGGACCAGGTCACAGATCTCGGAAATCTGCGGTTCGAACACTCCGTGGGTCGAGGGATAGGTGATCATGAGGGTCGCCAGGCGTTCGCCGCTCTCATCAACGCTGGACCTGAGGCTGTCAAGGTCCACGCTTCCGTCATCGGCTGAATCGACAACCACGACCTCCATGCCTGCCATTGTGGCGCTGGCGGCATTTGTCCCGTGCGCTGACGACGGTATGAGACAGACGACCCTCTGCTGGTCACCTCGCGAGTCATGCCATGCGCGTATGGCAAGGAGGCCTGCCAGTTCCCCCTGCGAGCCGGCATTGGGCTGCAGCGAAACCGCCGAGTAGCCCGTGATCTCCACAAGCATTTGTTCAAGGTCGCTGATCAGGTCGAGGTAGCCCAGAACCTGGGTTGGCGGCGCATAGGGGTGGATACGGGAGAACTCCGGCCATGAAACTGCTGCCATCTCAGTGGTCGCGTTCAACTTCATCGTGCAGGAACCGAGGGGGATCATTGTCCTGTCGAGTGCCAGGTCGCGGTCAGCCAACTTCCGGAGCCAGCGCAACATCGAGGTCTCGCTGTGGTGGGAGTTGAAGAACTCCGAGGTGCAGAAAGGAGACTGTCGCCTCATCTCGGCGGGAATACCTGGCCGGGCACCGGAATCCAGTGATGCAAGATCGATCCCCTCGACCCCGAAGGAAGCCAGTACCGCCTCGATCGTGCCTGGCAGTGTGGTCTCGTCGAGGCTGATGCCGACCGTGTCGTCGTCGATGCGGCGCAGGTTGCACCCTCGCTCTAGGGCAGAGGAGATGATCTCATCGGCCCTCCCCGCCAGGTGTACCGAGATCGTGTCGAAGAATGTGTCGTTGACGACGTTGAAACCGGCGTCGATCAGGCCTGTGGCGAGCATCGAGGCGAGCCGGTTGGTCCGTTGGGCGATCCGTCGAAGTCCGGCAGGGCCATGGTAGGCGGCGTACAGGGCCGATATGACCGCCAGCAGAACCTGTGCGGTACAGATGTTTGAGGTGGCACGCTCACGCCTGATGTGCTGCTCGCGTGTCTGTAGAGCCAGACGATGGGCTGTCTTGCCGTGTGAGTCCACCGATGTGCCGACCAGGCGCCCGGGGAGCATCCTCTTGTGCTGTTCAGAGACTGCCATGAAGCCTGCATGAGGTCCGCCGAAGCCCATTGGCACGCCGAAACGCTGGGCGGATCCCACGACTACGTCCACTCCGAATTCTCCGGGTGGCGTCACCAGACAGAGGGCAAGGAGGTCGGCGGTTACCGCCACACCGACACCCGCCCCGCGAAGATGGTCTACGACCCTGTCGAGGGGCCTCAGGTTTCCACCAGATCCCGGAAAGGCAATTAGCGATCCGAACACATCGTGGTCTCCGTCGAGTTGGGCGGTCCACGGATCAGCCGTCTGGATTTCTATACCGAGTGGTCTGGCTCGTGTCCGGATCACGTCGATCACCTGTGGGTGGCAGTCGGAGTCCACGAGGAAGGTGTTTCGGTCGCCCCGGTGAGCCCTCTTCAGCAGGGTCATCGCCTCGGCTCCGGCAGTTGCCTCGTCGAGGAGGGATGCGTTGGCCAGGTCCATTCCCGTCAGGTCCGAGATCATCGTCTGGAAACCCAGGAGCACCTCGAGCCTTCCCTGCGATATCTCAGGCTGGTAGGGCGTGTAAGCGGTGTACCAGGCTGGATTCTCGAACACGTTTCGGGCTATCACAGCGGGCATGTGGGTGTCGTACCAGCCGGTGCCGATGAGGCTCGTCACGACCGTGTTGCGGTCGGCGAATCCGCGGAGTCGGGAAAGGGCCTCCTCTTCGCCCATGGGACCGGCCAGATCAAGCGGGGTTCTGTCCCTGATCGACTCCGGGATGATGGCGTCGATGAGGTCATCCAGGTTGGGGGAGCCGACCACCTCGAGCATCTGGGTGACCCCAGCCTCGTCTGGGCCGAGGTGGCGTCGATGGAACGCCGTGTCATCCAGGAGTTCGTCCAGGGATGGGAGGGGCTCAGTCGGGTTCGACATCTCTGTGGTGTCCATTCCGGGTAGAGGAGGGCGTGTTTGGGTTACGCCCTCCTCTGTCCGGTACCTGAGAGATGGACCTGACATGGGAAATGGCCCCGAGTCAGGCTTGCCCCGTCGGTGGACCGGTCGCAGCCGATCTCTCTCCAGAGTTGCCAGCCCCCGCGGTCCAGTCGCCTGAGAGTTTCCGAGGGCGGTTGCTCCTTCGGCGCCCCGGTCAAGCCGGAGTCTCTCCCACAGGGGTTATGTCAGCAACAGACAAGATAGCCGGAACGGGTCCCGATAGATAGATGGCATCCGTCACAGAGAGTGGCCCGGGTGATGGTCCACCCATCGGGCGCCTTCAGCCGCCTGAGGGTGATCCTGTCAGGGATGTATCGTCCAGGACAGCATGGAACTGTTCCCAGATGCAACCCCTGAGAGGTCGGCCTCTGCCAAGAGGTCTGATGGCCCGGGAACTCGCGTAGGTGAACTCGGGTGAGCCCCACACTTGTGATCATGGCGGGAGGGCTCGGCACGCGGTTCGGTGGCGACAAGCAACTAATTCCAGTAGGTCCCGGCGGCGAGACCTTCCTCGACCTTGCGATCACGGATGCGGCTGAATCGGGAATCCATGAAGTACTAATCGTCGCCAGAACCAATCTTGATGCTCTGCTCAGGCAACACCTGGAAACTCAGGACCACTCAGCATCCAGCATCCGTATCGCCCACCAGGATTCCTTTGGTCCGGCGCGGTCCAAGCCTTGGGGGACCGGCCATGCCGTGCTCTGTGCAGCAGCGGAAAGCAGCGGTTCGCTGGTCGTCCTGAACGCCGACGACTACTACGGAACGGGTGGATCGGCCCTGGCAGCCGAGGGACTCTCCGGCGACGATGAGGAACGGGCGGTGCTCGTGGCCTATGAACTTGAGGGAACACTCTCCCCGGACGGCCTGGTCTCGCGTGGAGTGTGCGAGTTGGAAGGCGGTCACCTCGTCGGACTTGTCGAGACACACGGGATTCGAAAGGTCGGAGGCCAGATTCATGCAGAGGATCCACCTGGCCGGCTTGACCCGGTCACGCCGGTGTCGATGAACCTGTGGGGCCTGCCTCGTCGGGTGCTGGATCAACTGGACCGGCAGTGGAGCGACTTCCATTCAGCCAACTCTGACGACAAGGACATCGAGTTTCTGCTTCCTGAGGCGATTGAGCAGCAGCGCGCCCGGGGCCTTGTGATAGTTGACGTCGTTCGGTCGGGGGAGAGTTGGATGGGCATCACCAATCCTGAGGATCTGGCGGTGGCCCGAAGGGCGTTTGCCGGCGGCCTCTGAGGCCCGGCGTCTCAGTTGCCGAGGCGGTCCGTGCCTGCTTCGAGGCCCGGAAGCTGGATCTGTAGTTCAAAGCCGCGCTCAGCAGCGTCTGCCAGGACCAACTGTTCGCATTCCAACCAGTTGTGTGCCCTGGGTCCATCGAGATGCTGGTTGTAGGGAGCGTCAAAGACAATGACCTGATTGCCTGAAGCCCGTAGGGCCTCGACATTGTGTGGCCCGTCGTCAATGTAGAGATCAGCCTCGACCTCAGGCTTGGCACCCAGGAAGCAGATGTCCCGGTAGGGGATTCGGGCACGGTCCAGCCACCCAACTGTGTCGGCGATTGCCGTGGCGTGGGTCCAGTTCACATAGAGGCGGTGGGTGATCACCCGAATCCAGATTCCGATGTCGGAGAGCCTCCAGAGCGTCTCCGAGGTGTCGTCGATGACTGGCATTGATCGCAGGATGCGATGTTCGCTGACCGCCAGGAAGTGGAGTCGCTCGAAGTCCTCAGCCGACATGTCCCATTCACTGAAGTCCCAGGATCGCAGCAGCGGAAGGGATTCTTCTGAGACGCCGGTCTCCTGGGCGACAACGGAACGAAATGCCGCTGTGTAGTCACCACAGACGCCGTCCAGGTCAACACCGAGGACATAGGGACGGTCCGGCCTGTCGCCGCTCATCGGTCACCCCACTGCTGCATCCGGTAGAGGCTAGACGGTGAACCTCGCCGGACAGGTGGCCGAAAACGGCGGAAGCCCCGTCACCCGGGGGCGACGGGGCTTCCGGACTGAACGAAGGTCAGCGTGCCACGCCTTTGCCAAGCGCACTGATTGCTGCGTCCTTGATCGGAATGAAGCCGACAATTGCCAGCGCCGTTCCAATGTCGCTACCAAAATCACCAAGGCCCAGTACCTCTGTCGACGCACCGAAGCCGAAGCCTCCGACGTCGCTGATCAGAACGAACACATATGCCCAGATCAGTGTCAGATTGGAACCGATGACGGGCAGGCCCTTGAGCATGCTGTTGACACCGACGGTGTCGAGGATGCTGTCCAGAACTGCCACAACACCCTGAAAAATGATCGCCATGACGATCAGGGTGAGGATGGTTGACATCATTGTGGTTTACCCCTTTTTGTTGTCAGCCGCCGGCTCGGGATCGAGTCGGATCTGCTTGTGTAAAGCAACGCTAGGAGGATTACCCACATTCGGGGTGGATGCAAGCGCAACATCACCGCAACATCCCCGTGTGCAGTGTTGCGATCATGTAACATCCCTCGGGAGGCTCTCGAGAGGGACGGCCATTGGAAATTGTCGTTCCGGAACGCGGAAACGGCTCCGAGTAGCCTCCCGGCGAACCGGTCAACTCCTCGGAGCCGCTCCTGTCGTTCCACTCCCACCAGGTCGGTACCACCACCCGAGGGCAGCGGCACAACCCGGAATCAACCCGAGCCGGTTGGAGCCTCACCCGGCGGTGCTCCTCCGGGCCTTGCGACCCGAACTCGCCCTACCGGCCTCGACACCTCCGTGTCTCTGGCCGACCCGCTGCCCCTCTTCAGAGGCAACGTGGTTGCGGTCCTCCCCGAACACTTCTCCGGGCCTTTCCCAGGGTCTCGACACTCCTCGGCGGGTGCAGAGCTTGCGCTCACTCCCGCTTCGGGTGTCGGTTCCGTCCGGTTCCGAATCCCTTCGCCGTGTCCGGCGTGGGGAGCATCATGCGCAACGGTGATGGCTTCGTCAACGGGTTTAGGGCATTTCCCCAGAAAGAACGGTGATATCCCCAGAACCGTCAGATGATTTGCACAGGTATTCCACAGAACACCGTGATTTCGAGCCCTGTTGGGAGTACCCCGGGGAGGTCTCAGGAGAATCTCAGGTAGAAAGGGCCACACCCATCAAGAGCGCACCGAGACCAGCGATAACGCCCAGTGCACCGGTGAAACCCCGGACAGCGACCGATGAGGTGTTGCTGTGTACCGCCGCCGCACCTCCAGACAGGCCCACGAGGAGCAACTTGACCAGAAGGGTCGCCAGATAGGCGGTGCCCCGGATGGATAGGCTCACCTCAAACAGATTCCAGACACCCGTCGAAACAGCAAGGGCGAAGAAGATCCACGCCACGCGGCCGAAACGGTTCGCAGCAATCCGCGGGGCATCCGGGTCGAGCCTCCGCAGAACTGGCACCAGCGCTGCCATGGTCAGTTGGCCACCTACCCAACCCGCTACGCCGAGAAGGTGGAGGAAGAGGCGGACCTCAGCCAGGCCCAGATCGTTCATCGACGCATTCTGGCAGCGGTTGCACAGCTTTCAGTGCCGGCACTCCGATATCTCCCCGGGGCTGGGCGCGTCAGGCCCACTGGTCGCGCTCGATCAGCACATCCCGGAGAACAGCCGGTCTGTCGGTCATGAGCCCGTCCACACCCAGGTCGAGGAGAGTGTGCATCTCATCAGGATCATCGACGGTCCAGACATGGACCTGTAGCGCCATTCGGTGTGCGTGCTCGACGAACCGCCTGTCGACAATGCGAACACCCCTCGATCTCACCGGAACCTGAAGACAACGCCACGGTGGAGAACTGAATGGAAATCCGAAGTTTGCCAGGCGGAAGCGGCCTGTGGCTCCCGGGCCTGCTGACGTGCAGAGCCCGCCACCCAGCAGGTCGCGGCACCGCTCAATTCTCCGATCCGAGAAGGCTCCGATACAGACCCTCGCCAGGACGTCGTGATCCCGAATCACCCTGACGAGCGCATCGACCACTGCATCATCTTTCGGGTCGATGTTCACACGCGCTGCGGGGAACGCCTCGAACAGGTCCGACAGGCGTGGCACACCCTCGGTTCCACCAACGCGAGCCTGCGACACTTCGTCCCACGAGAGTTCTGAGATCAGGCCCACGGAATCGCTCACCCTGTCCAGCGAACTGTCGTGGAATGCAACCACGGTGCCATCGGCGGTCAGGTGCACATCCGTCTCCAGGTAGGTGAAGCCAAGGTCCACGGCGTGGGCAAACGCAGCCATGGTGTTCTCAGGCCAGTCGCCGGTACCGCCCCGATGGGCAAATGCCAGGACACCCGGATGCGTCAGGAACGGATGGCGGTCGGCGTGAGATGGAGGAACCATCCCGTCGACCGTACCCGTAGCGCATCGGAAGGGCGCCACAGCCTTGACGACAATCATGTAGGCAGAGACCTCAGCGGATCCACGACCGGTAGCGTGGGATGATGGCCAGACGCACCAAGATCATCGCGACAATCGGACCTGCATCCGAGGACGAGGCCACACTTCGCAATCTCGTACGCGCCGGAATGGACGTCGCGAGGCTCGGGCTGGCCCACGGAACTCTGGACGAGGCGGCCGAGCGCCTCACCGCCATCAGGAGAATCGCCGCCGAAGAGGGCAGACCGGTCGGAATCCTCGTGGACCTCCCCGGGCCGAAGGTGCGTGCAGCATCCTTTGGCGATGACTCGGTGCCGATCGTCGAGAAGTCTGAGATCCGCCTAACTGTCGGAAGCGGTTGCAGCACAGCATCGGTTATGGAGGTCGACTACGAGAGCCTCCTTGACGATGTACTTGCCGGCGACAGGCTCAGCATCGGTGACGGCCGGGTGATCCTCGAGGTGAGCGAGGTCGGCGGCGACCAGTTGGTGGCAAGGGTGATGCACGGCGGATTTCTGAGTGGGTGTCCCGGTGTCCACGTGCCCTCTGACAGGTTGTCGATTACGGCACCGACCGCTGAGGACATCTCCTCCCTCGAGCGCTTTCTGGAACTCGATGTCGACATGGTCGCCGTGTCATTTGTCAGGTCTGCCGAGGATCTCATGAGGCTGCCTGTCGAGCCGCATCCCACCGGCCCCCTCGTGGTAGCCAAGATCGAGACAAGGGCTGCGATCGAGAACCTTCCCGCAATCATCGAAGCCTCCGGAGCGATCATGGTGGCCCGCGGGGACCTGGGCAACGAGTGTCGCCTCGAGGAGCTGCCGATTCTCCAGAAGGAGATCATCCGGGAATGCATCGCCCTCGGCCGCCCCGCTATCACGGCAACCCAGATGCTCGAGACCATGATCACCAACCCGGAACCGACGCGGGCTGAGGTCTCAGACGTGGCAAACGCAGTTTGGGATGGTTCAAGCGCAGTGATGCTGTCAGGGGAGACTGCAATCGGGAGCGACCCCGGCAACGTCGTAGCCACAATGTCGCGCATTGCCGAGCGCGCGGACGACGAGTTCGACCACCGATCGTGGGCGTCAGAGTTGTCCGACCTGCGCCTGACCGACAGGGGCGAGCCTGACAGCGCCGTTACCGATGCAATGACCATGGCTGCGGCCAGGGCGCTGGCCGAGTTGAGCGTCAAGACGGTCCTGTGCATCTCAGGGTCAGGGTTTACCGTGCGCTCGATGGCACGCTTTCGTCCCGAGGCCCGCATTCTCGGCTTCAGCGCCAACAAGCGAACAGTTGGCCAACTGACCCTGAGTTGGGGAACCGAGCCCCTCCACCTCCCGGAGGAGGGCAGCATCGAGGAGCGGGTTGCCAGTGCCATCGCTACCGCACGCGATGCCGGGTACGTCGAACCCGGAGAACTGGTCGCAGTCCTGGCTGGAACCAACGTTCGCTCCCGCTCAACAAACGTCCTTCGCCTGGAGCTTGTGTCGCCCGCTGCCTGAGTCAGGGGTGGTGAACGGTTGGCCTCGACGCCGATGATCAGAGAGCGCCCCGCTCAACTTGAGTTCGCTGGAGCTGTCCTCATAGGCGGAACCAGTAGACGGATGGGTACCGACAAGGCCCTTCTGGCGTCACACGAGACGGGCGGCCTGTCGCTACTCCGCCTTGCTGCCGACGCACTCCATGCTGCCGGAGCCCGCGAGGTCATCGCAGTCGGCCGCAGCGAAACCTCTCTTTCAGCCGAGGACTTCCGCATAGTCCCGGATCTCTGGGCTGGAGAGGGCCCGTTGGGAGGGGTGGTGACGGCAATGTCTGAACTCGATGGTGCCGACCTCACCCATGTCGTGGTGCTGGCATGCGACCTCCTGGCACCCAGCAGCATCTCAATCAGGGTGCTCCTGGCAGAAGCTGCCGAACATCCCGGTCATGTCGTGGTGCCCCTCGTGGATTCTCAGCACGAGTGGCTCCACGCGTGTTGGCCACTCTCGTTGAAGGTAAGGCTTGAACAGGCGTTCGAATCTGGAGTGAGGGCGCCACGAAGCCTGCCCGATCTGGTTCCGGTAGAGGAGGTCACCGGAATCGATCCAGCGACCACACGCGATGCGGACACCCCTGAGGACCTCCCCTGGACGGTTCCCGGCAGTGGGTGACGGACCGATAGGGTGGCGCCCCGCACCTCGGAAGGGAGTGGAGTGGAAACTCCAGAAGTCGACGTAGACGCACTCGAGGACCTGCTCGTCACCAGGGCGACACTCGTCGACGTACGCGAACCGGACGAGTACGCCGCCTTCAGGATCAACGGAACACACCACATTCCGCTGGCTGACCTTCCAGACCGGATTGGCGAAATTCCTCCAGATCGCAGTATCTACGTGATCTGTGCAAAGGGAGGGCGGAGCCGGGCCGCCGTTGACTTCCTACTACATCAGGGCCTCACCGCCGTGAACGTCGCCGGTGGCACAGCCGCCTGGATTGAGAGCGGACGACCAGTAGAGACAGGGGAACCGACCTGAGTCGCCAACCGAAACTGACCTGGGACCTGCTGACCGAGCAGGCCGAACTGCCTGCACTCCTCGAAACCCTCAGCGGCGAGGAGCGCATTGCCGTGGACACCGAGTTCCATCGGGAACGAACCTATTTCCCGAAGGCAGCGCTCATTCAGATCGCATGGTCCGGAGGCCTGGTTCTCCTCGACCCCCTTGAACTGGATCTGGCGCCACTGGCCGCTCTCCTGGAGTCGGAGACCCTCTGGGTGATGCACGCAGCCGGCCAGGACATCGAGGTATTTCAGCGCGTCTGTGGAACCGCCCCGCGACACCTCTTTGACACACAGTTGGCTGCCGGGTTCAAAGGAATGTCCTCACCGTCGCTGTCGACCCTTCATCAGCATGAACTGGGTTTCAAACTCGCCAAGGGTGACCGGCTGACCGACTGGTTGGCGCGCCCACTTACCGAATCGCAGCTGGAATATGCGGCATCCGATGTGGCCCATCTATTGGAGATCCACGATCGCCTGACGACAGAACTAGATGAGAGGGGGCGTCTAGCCTGGGCTGTCGCTGAATGTGGGGAACTCCTCGCACGTGAGTCCACCCGACGTGTGCCCGAGGATGCCTGGCGACGGATCAAGGAGGCCCGGAGCCTCAGCGGCGAAGCACGCCTCGTGGCCCGTTCCGTTGCCGCATGGAGAGAGCGCAGGGCCGCTGAGATCGACATCCCTGTCCGCCACGTACTTCCGGACCTCGCGGTAGTGGCCATCGCACAAAAGGTACCGGCGACACGTGACGCCCTCAAGAAGGTCAGGGGTGTAGACGGAAGACACCTCAAGGGCGAAACCGCAGACGGGATTCTGAACGCCGTTCTAACCGCCGCTGACCTGCCACCCCTTGCGCCCGATGTCGACCGAAGGCAGGGTCGACAACGGGACCTGAGGGCGGCGGTGACCCTGGTCTCAGCATGGGTTGCGCAACTTGCCCGCGACCTTGAGATGGACCCCGCCCTGGTGGGCACACGATCCGACATTGAAGCGCTTGTCGGTAACGACAAGGGCTCCCGCATGGCACATGGGTGGCGTCACGAACTTGTGGGCGAACCTGTCGAGGAGTTGCTCTCAGGCAGGGCTGCTCTGGCCTTCGACGGCGATGGAGAACTCGTTCTCGTTCCACGCAACGGTTGAATGGCCCGCCAAGGCCTTTGGCTGCTGCTACACCCCGGGCTCGGAGGGGTAGGCTCTAGGCCCGTTCGTGACCAGACATTGGAGAATCTACGGTGAAGAAGGGTCGACATCGCCGCTTCGAAGAAGCGCGTGCACTAAAGCGAAACCAGGACCTCGACCTCGACTCGATATTCGACAGCCTGAGCGACACCCGGGAGGGTCCGTCGAGCTCAGGTGAGTCGAGGGCGTTTGGCGCATGGTCTGACGACTTCGACGGTGAAGAGCCGTCGGGTACCGAAGACGAGACAACCTCAGGTCGGACCTAACCGCATCCGGCGGGTTTTCGAGAGGCCCACGATCAGCCACCTGTCTCCTCAAGAATCTCGTCGAGTTTGAGGATGTCCTCCTCGCGGAGGACCCCTATGAAGCGCTGCTCGGCATCGGTAACCGCCAGCACGTCTACGGCCGCCTCCTCCATGGCCATGACGGCGTCACGGAGGGTCCACGAGGGGAGTACCGCGGGCAGATCTGTCCTGAGGACCTCGCTCACCGGCGTGGTGTCCCAATCCGCCCGATCAAGGTCTGATACTTCAGAGAGGCTGACCATGCCCAGATAGCTTCCACCATCGACCACTGCCACCACACGCTCCCGGCGTGCCAGAACATGGAGATAGACGAACTCGGCCGCTGTGGCATCTGGAGGAACCGTCAGGACCTCGGTCGTGAGGGCTGAGGTGACCGGCAACGTGAAGCGTCGCTCGAGGTGGCCCAGCCTCACGCTCTGTTGATGTTCGGCAACCGAGGCCGGCCCTGCAACCACCTGGCTTACGGCGGCCGCAACCAGAGCAGGTACCACAAAGGACCCCCCGGACACCTCAGCGACAAACATCACGGCTGCGATTGGTGCCCGGTAACCGGCACCGAGGAAGGCCGCCAGCCCCAGGGTCGGGTAGAGACCCGGTCGATCGCTGCCGAGGATCTGTCCTGTCAACTGGCCAAGAACCACTCCCTGCACCGCAAGAGGAATGAAGAGACCACCAACGCCTCCGGATCCGAGGGTGACGAGGGTCGCCGCCATCCGGAATCCGAACAACAGGGCGATCAGGCCCAGCCCGTGGTCAGGTCCGACCACCCAGTCCATTGCCTCGAATCCCGGACCGATGGTGAGGGGTGAACCAAAGAGCGCGTCGGCAAGCAGGGCAAGGACAGCGAGGATCACACCACCGGCCACAACCCTCGGGACGAAGGCCGTCTGCCTGGAGCGGGCCTTGGACCACCGGACCAGCCACGCCATGGAGCGGCCTCCGAGACCGGCCAGGACCCCGAGCAGGATTGCACCGAAGACATCGGCGGTCTCGACGCCGGTGAAGAAGCCGGCCAGGTCGTCTGCAGTGAACCAGAGCTGGTTCTGGTCGAATCCCAACCTGTTGGCTGGATTGTTGAGGAAGGGCACGACTGCCCTTGAGCCAACCAGGTTGATGTAGACGACGTAGCTGCTCGCTGCGGCAAGAAGAGACGGCAACAGCGCACGACGGTTGACGTCATCTCGGTAGGGCGCCTCGAGGGCGAAGAGCACACCTGTGGCCGGGGCCTTGAACACAGCGGCAACCCCTGCAGCAGCACCGGCTGTCAGGAGAACCTTGACATCGTCTCGGCTCAGCCAACGTCCGAACCGGTCCCTCATGGTGAGGCCCACGGTGGCACCGGTGTAGATAGATGGGCCCTCAAGGCCGAGAGCACCGCCCATGCCAATGGTCACCGCACCTGCCAGAAGCTTTGCAGGCAGGTCGCGGAGGGGCAGCTTGGGAGAACCTTCGTGGAATGCGCGGATGAACTCGTCGGATGTCCCCGGGGTTCCACCCCTGCCCGGGTAACGCAGGATCAGTGAAGCCAGCAGGATTCCTATACCCGGGGCAGCAGCCATCTGCCAGAGAGGCAGCTGTTGCAGTTGATGCAGGAGAACCTCGGCAGCCACGTACTCGAATCCGGCAATGAGGGCAGCGACGACCACACCAGTTGCGACAGACAGAGCCAGCACAGGGGTGTTCCCCCGTGTCGCCAGATTCCCGAGCCTACTCATGTCCATCTTCCTACACCTTCAGTCGCTTCCTTCCTCCTACCCCCCGGATAGCGGTGTTTCGTCTCCTCAGCGGGCAGAATGGCCCGATGGTTCACGAAATGCCCGCAGGAACCGATGATCTGGTGGCTGACCTGGTCGAGGCGCTTGGAACCGACCGTGTCGTGGCAGGTGGGGGAGCCCGTCATCTCTACGCGCGCGACAGCTCGATAATCGAGGGTGGCCACAGCGGGCCGGTCTGCTTCCCGGGCTCGACCGATCAGGTTGTCGAGTGCATAAGGGTGGCGGTCGCCCACGGGCGCGCCTTCGTTCCCCGCGGTGCGGGAACAGGGCTCTCCGGAGGGGCCGTTCCATGCAACTACCCCGTGGTGATAGCGACCACACGTATGAACCAGATCCACGAGATCGACACAGAGCGGCGAATCGCCTGGGTTGGGCCGGGGGTCGTGAACCTGGATCTCACGAGGCACCTGGCCGGCACGGGGCTGCATTTCGCTCCGGACCCCTCCAGCCAGCAGGCCTGCACGATCGGCGGCAACATGGCGAACAACTCCGGAGGGCCCCACTGCCTTGCATACGGGGTGACAAGCGCTCACGTAGCAGCGATCGAGGTTGTTCTGCCTGATGCCAGCACCGTGGTTTTGGGCGAGGAGGTTGGCGACGCTGTCGGATACGACCTGCGAGGAGCCTTCGTCGGTGGTGAAGGCACGCTCGGAATCGCAACCAGGATCGCAGTGAGGCTGACCCCCGACCCGCCGGCCGTGAAGACTCTGCTGCTGGACTTTGAGTCGATTGTTGACGCCGCCGAAACGGTTACCGGAATTATTGCCGCCGGCATCGTCCCGGCGGCCCTCGAGATCATGGACCACAAGGTGATCCATGCTGTCGAGAAGTTCGTCAGTGCCGGCTACCCCCTTGAGGCCGGAGCCGTTCTCATAGTTGAACTCGACGGTCTTCCCGGTGGCGTTGCCCGTGAGGTCGAGATCGTCGAACAGGTCGGCGCCGAGAACAGGGTCGGAACAGTACGGGTGGCCGCCGACGAGGTCGAGAGGGAACTCATCTGGAAGGGTCGCAAGAACGCCTTCGGGGCGATAGCCCACATCAAACCCGGCTACTACCTCCACGACACGGTCGTACCCCGCACCCGGCTGGCCGAGGTGGTTGCAAAGGTGAACGCAGCCGTCGAACGCCATGACCTGATCGTGATGAACGTGTTCCATGCCGGCGACGGAAACCTCCACCCCCTCCTTGTCTTTGATCCGCGTGAACCGGGGACCCTGGAGAGAGTCCATGCTGCAGGGGAGGAGATCGTACGGATCTCCATCGAAGCCGGAGGTGTTCTGTCAGGCGAGCACGGGATCGGGTTGGAAAAGCGTGGTTTCATGCCCCTGCTGTTCTCGCCGAACGACCTTGCCGCCCAGCAGGCTCTACGCGACGCCTTTGACCCGCACGGCACTGCCAACCCGCTCAAGGTCCTCCCGACCGGCGCCAGTTGCGGTGACGTGATGAGTCTGCCTGGAATCCCCGAAGGGGTATGGGTGTGAGCGCGATGGAGGCCTTTCGTGCCGAGGTGGGGTCCAGCGGCCCCGTGTGCATAAGGGGAGGCGGCACGCGCTGGAGCCTCGGAGGCGATGTCGGTGCCGAGGTGAGGGTTGTGCACGCACCCAGCGGCATCGACTCGCATGACCCTGCCGAAATGACCGTGACGGTCTGGGCCGGCACCACCCTCACTGCCCTGGCCGAGACGCTCGCTGAGAAGCGCCAGGAGGTTGGCCTTGACGGGCCGCCGGGTTCAACCGTGGGCGGTTCCCTTGCGGTCGGCTGGAACAGTATCCGGCGCCGGCGCACGGGTACTGCCCGCGACGCCCTCCTGCAGGCCGAGTGTGTCGGCTCCGACGGACAGATCTTCAAGGCCGGAGGTCCGACCGTCAAGAATGCCAGCGGCTACGAACTGTGCCGCCTCCTGGTCGGCTCCCTCGGGACCCTGGCCCTCACCGGTCGTGTGATCCTCCGTACAAGGCCGATGCCCGAGTCCTCTCTCTGGCTGCGGGGCTCCATGACTCCTACTGAGGTGGAACGTTCCTGTTATCGACCGTCAAGCATTCTCTGGGACGGAGACCACAGTCACGTATGCCTCGAGGGCTACGGTGTCGACGTCGAGCAGGAAGCCTCAGATCTTGTCGAACACGGCATGACCGAGGTTGACGGACCCCCGAACCTGCCACCCGACCGCCACAGGTGGAGTGGGGAACTGCCCAAGGGAGCGGTTCTTGACGTGGCTATCGGGGTTGTCCACTGCAATGGGAGTGGGGCTGTTCCCGAGGTGGATCCAACTGTCAAGGTCATCGCAGGTCGTCTGAAGACCAACTTCGACCCGAAGGGACGCCTCAACCCGGGTCGCGATCCCTACATGGTGTCGGAGTGAGCGCATTCCCCACGCCGGCCTGGCTGGGCCTCGACGAGGACTCGCTGACCGCGTGCGTGGCATGTGGCCTGTGTCTGCCACACTGCCCGACCTTCAGGCTGACCGGTGACGAACGGATGTCACCCCGGGGACGGATCGCTCTGATGCGGGCTGTCCAAACCGGCGGCGTTGCCTGTGACGACGAGTGGTACAACTCAATGGAGACATGCATCCAGTGCCGTGGCTGCGAGGCTGCGTGCCCGGCGGGCGTACCGTTCGGTGAGCTGATCTCGGGTACCAGGGCCGCTATCTCTGAGGCCAGGCCGCTACCGCTCCATCTTCGCCTCGGACTGTGGGGGCTCACCCGGCCACGCCTGCTGCTCCTGGGCAGCAGGTTTCTGGCCATGTTGCAACGCATTCGCGTGCTCCCGCGGATTCCGTTCCTTCCCCGGCAGTTGCCTCTGTCCGGATCGAGGCTCCTACGCCGTTCCGAGGGTGACGTCGTCTTGTTCACGGGTTGCGTGATGGATGTGTGGCAACCCGAGGTGCACGATGCCTGCGAGACCGTGGTCGAGGCGACAGGATCCACAGTCGTGCGCTCCGGCCCCCGAACAGGGTGTTGCGGCGCCCTGCACGAACACGCCGGCCTCCACGATTCGGCACGGGAGATGGCAGAACACGTGATCGCCTCGCTCCCGGGGGAGCAGGAGATTCTGGTCGACTCTGCCGGCTGCGGAGCGGCCCTGAAAGCCTACGGTCACCTTCTCGGAACCCCCGAGGCGGTGGCGTTTTCCGATCGCGTCCTTGACATCCACGAGTGGCTGGCGGAACACGGCGACTCGCTGCCACAGGTCGGGCTGGCCGATCGGCCCGGTGTGATCGTTCAGGACCCGTGTCACCTCCGCCATGTGCAGGGTGCCCACGGTACGGTCCGGCAGGTCCTCGGACACTGCTCCGAGGTGGTCGAGCTCAACGACGACGGCCTCTGTTGCGGGGCGGGCGGTTCGTATTCCCTGCTGCAGCCGGAACTGGCAGGAGCGGCACGCGATCGCAAGGCTGCTCTGATCAGAGGGGTATCCGCACTCTCCGGCGCGAACATCGTGGTGAGTGCCAACCCAGGCTGTTCCATGCACCTCGCAACAGCCGGCGTTGAGGTGCTGCACCCTGTGCAGGTGGTCGCCGAGATGCTCGCCTCGTCTCATGAGGCGGACAGCGGACTGGAAGGTTTGCCCGGAGGAGCCACAGATGGCAGGTGAGTTCGAGGACCTGCGTGTCCGTCTCGAGGCAATATCTGAGGAGTTGGCCGATCTCGCTATTTCGCGTCTGCGCGACTCGATTGATGCCGGTGGCACGGAACTGCCCGTCGACGAGCGGCGCCTCAACAGGGCCCGCCGGGCTGTCCTGAAGGCCGCCCACCTGCTCGAGGAGCAGGACGACGGCTAGGCGCTTCCCGGCTGATCGGCGGAGTTCAGGCAGTCGATCAACTGTCGTAGCCGGGCGTGGGCATGGCGGTCGAAGTTCATCACCAGACGGGGCAGGGCCAGTTCGTCATTGTCGGCCAGCTCAGCCCTGGTTGGTTCACTCCGCTCGATCCGCCCATCGACCAACAGGTCGGAGAAGGCGTCGTTCAGACTCACCAGCTCCTCGTCGCCGATCTGGCGCTGCACCCTCAGGATCAGGCGTTTCCCGACGTACCTCATCGAGTGGTAGGTGCTGTAGAAGTCACAGATGTGATCAGCAGCTGCGACAGGGTCATCGGTGGCGAATACGAGCGAGAGGTCATCTCCCGAGATGAGCCCACCCTCGACCAGTTCCTTTTCGACGAACTCGGTCCAGTAGTCCCAGTAGGTGCTCTCCGGTGGGTCCAGCAGTACGACGGGTGCGATGGGGGACTTGCCGGTCTGCATGAGGGTGAGAAGTTCGAATGTCTCATCCATGGTTCCAAATCCCCCAGGCAGCAGCGCATAGCCGTGCGACTCCTTCATGAACATGACCTTGCGGGTGAAGAAGTAGCGGAAGTTGATCAGCTTGGGGTCGTCGGTGATGACCTCGTTCGCCGCGTTCTCGAACGGAAGCTGGATGTTCACCCCGAAGGAGCGGTCCGCCCCTGCCCCTTCCATGCCGGCAGCCATGATTCCAGGCCCTGCTCCGGTGATTACCATCCAGCCACGCTCCGCTATCGCCTCTCCAAATGCAGCAGCAGTCCGGTACGCAGGATCTCCCTCCCTGATCCGTGCGGAGCCGAAGATGGTCGCCTTTCTGATGCCCCTGTAGGGGGCGAACACGGCAAAGGAGTGGCGGAGTTCCTTCAGGGCCGAGTTGACGAGCTTTAGCTCGCCCCTGTCGACGTTTTCGCTTCCGAGGCGGAGCGCCGATACCAGGAGTTCGGCGATCAGGTCGAGATCGTCCGGGCGACCGGTCGCTTGCACCAACTCTTCGACAGCAGAGTCGAGACCCGGGTCGCCGGTGCGGTAGCGGCCGAGGTGCGCTGCAGGGCGTGGAGGATTACCTGTCACGCGCTGGTGACCGGGATCAGGATTCGGCCATCATTGCGGGGGGTGACGTGCAGCCTGGTGCCACCCTGAATACGGTCGTAGAGGGTGGTGCGCTGCTCGAGTGACCTGCCGAGGGGTTCGACCAGGTTTCTCATCTGTGGCGCGGTCATCATCTGACCGTGTTCGGCTCCGGCAGCGCGGGAGATGTTCTCGTCCACCAGCGTGCCGCCGAGGTCGTTGACCCCGGCCTGGAGCAGCTGCTGGACACCCGCATTTCCGATCTTCACCCAGGAGGCCTGGATATTGGGAATGAGGTCACCGTATGCAATGCGTGCGACGGCGTGGACCAGAAGGGTCTCGCGGAACGTGGGCCCACGCCGGGCCCTGTGCTGCAGGTAGATAGGCGATGCCATGTGTACGAACGGCAGCCCCACAAACTCGGTGAAACCGCCGGTCTCCTTCTGGAGGTCCCGGCAGAGCAACAGGTGTCGAACCCAGTGCTCGGGTCGTTCAACGGAGCCGAACATCATCGTCACGTTTGACGCCAGGCCGACGCTGTGGGCAGCCCTGTGGGCGTCCAGCCACTCATCGGTCGAGATTTTGTCAGGGCAGAGGACTTCGCGGATCTCGTCGTCGAGGATCTCAGCGGCGGTTCCCGGCAACGATCTCAGGCCGGCGTCCATCAGGCGCTGCAGGTAACCGGTCAGGGGTTCGCCGAGACGACGGGCTCCCTCGGTCACCTCGAGGGCGGTGAAGCCGTGGACATGGATGTCCGGTACCGCCTCGCGGACGGCCCGGGTCACCTCCACGTAGTAGTCGCCGTCGAAGTCGGGGTGGATTCCGCCCTGCAGGCAGACCTCGGTAGCGCCCATGCGTGCTCCATCGGCGGCTCTCTCAGCGATCTCTGATATTTCCAGAAGGTATGGGGTGCCTCGCAGGTCCAGCGACATTGGCCCCTTGGAGAATCCGCAGAACCTGCACTTGTAGGTACAGATGTTGGTGTAGTTGATATTGCGGTTTGCCACGAAGGTGACCGCATCGCCGTTGATTGTGCGTCGCAGGTCGTCGGCGACCTCGGCTACCGCTGTCACCTCACCACCCCTTGCTGAGAATAGGGCTACGAGTTCACCGTGCGCGGGTTCCTGGCCGTCCATCACGCCATCGAGCACCTCGGCAATACGCCCGGTTGAGTGTCGTGATCCAGGGAGGATGGCGACAGGAGGGTTGGCGGCTCCGGAGTACCAGGCAGTTGAGGTGGAGCTGAGTCGCCGAACCGGTGGACCGTCGCCGTCGGTGGTCTCCTCGAAGACCTCGGGAAAGACAGCCCCGGGGTCGTCGCGCGCCAGTGACTCGGAGTCGCTCCGGTCCAGTACGGCGAAGTGGAGGTCATCGTGCAGCCAGCGGTCGGCGTTGGAGGCGAACTCGGGGTAGATGGTCAGGCGGGGAGCGAGAACGTGTCCATGTCTCTCGGTTTCCATGCTGAGTGGCTCGAGGCCGGGCCATGGACGCTCCGGGTTCACGTGGTCAGCGGTAATCGGCGAAACGCCGCCCCAGTCGTCGATCCCTGCAGAGATCAGGTCGCCGAAGCTGTCAGACAGGTTTGGTGGAGCCTGCAGGTGAATCTCGGGCGGCAGCAGAAGCCGCGCCAGGGCGATTGTGTCTAGGTACTCATTGCGGTCACAGGGCGCCCAGTCGTGCATTGCGGTGCCTGGCTTGGGCAGGAAGTTCTGGACAATGACCTCCTGAACATGGCCGTGGCGCCCGTGGGACTCCGCAATGGCCTGAAGTGTGCGGACACGGGAGGGCCTGTCCTCTCCGATGCCGACCAGAAGACCTGTCGTGAACGGGATCGAGAGGCGTCCCGCAGCCTCAAGGGTGTCAAGGCGCCGCTGTGGCTCCTTGTCGGGACAGGCCCTGTGGCAGGCCAGGTCGGGGTCGAGAGACTCGAGCATCATTCCCTGGGACGCGGAGACACCCCGGAGGGTCAGCAGTTCATCGGAGGTAAGTGCTCCGGCATTCGCGTGCGGCAACAGCCCCGTCTCGTTGAGAACCAGTCGGGCCATCTCGGCCAGGTATTGAACGGTTGTGGTGAAGCCGTGTTCGGAGAGCCATTCAGCCGCTATCGGATAGCGGGACTCGGGGCTCTCGCCGAGGGTGAAAAGGGCCTCATGGCAACCGACGGCGGCACCAGCCCTGGCGATCTCGAGGACCTGCTCAGGCCCGAGATAGGGAGACTCCAGACGTGCAGGTGGACGGGCGAAGGTGCAGTAGCCGCAGCGGTCCCTGCACAGCATCGTCAGGGGAATGAAGACCTTCGGGCTGAAGGTAATGCGGTTGCCGTGGTGGCGGTCGCGTACAGCGCGTGCAGCTGCTCTGAGGTCCTCGCCGGTCAGGTCCACACAGGCGGGCGTGGCAGGCGGGGCTGGTGTTGATTCCATTTCGGGAAACTAGCAGTCGACCGGGTCCGCAGGCCTACCGGCTGTAGGCAACTCAGAGGGTGGCGGCCTTGTCGGTCAGGCTCACCAGCAGGTCGTCGAAGGAGGTGATGAAGGTATCGACACCCTCGACCTCGAGCTGGTCGGCCACGTCGTCAAGGTCGATACCGACGCCGGTTAGCGCCGCAAGGATATCCCGGCCGGCGGCCGGGTCTGCGTCGATGGTGCGCTCCACCGTGCCGTGCTCCTCGAATGCTTCAAGGGTTGCATCGGGGATCGTGTTGACCGTGTCGGGTCCGATGAGGGCATCGACGTACAGGGTGTCGGGGTAGTCGGGGTTCTTGGTGGAGGTTGAGGCCCACAGTGGGCGCTGGACCCGGGCCCCGCGTTTGACGAGCGCCTCCCAGCGCGGGCCACTGAAGGTGCTGCGGAACAGGTCGTAGGCGGCACACCCCTGTGCCACGGCGCCCCTGCCCCTCAGGTCGAGTGCTGCCGGTGTGCCGATCGCCTCGAGGCGGCGGTCAACCTCGGTCTCGGTGCGGCTGATGAAGAAGGATGCCACCGAGGCCACCCCGGAGAGATCACCCGGACAGGCCTCGAGACCGGCGAGGTAGGCCTCCATGACCTGCTCGTAGCGATCGAGGGAGAAGATCAGGGTCACGTTTACACTCCGTCCCTCAGAGATCATCTGGCGAATCGACGGCATTCCCTCAACGGTGGCAGGGATCTTCACCAGCAGGTTCGGCCTTGCTACCCGCTCACTGAGGTCCCTGGCAGCGGCAGTGGTGCCCTCGGTGTCGCTGGCCAGCGACGGATTGACCTCGACCGACACGTAGCCGTCGATGCCGCCGGACTCCTCGTAGACAGGCGTCAGGAGATCAAGGGCCGCCGTTATGTCGCTTGTGACGAGCTCCCAGTAGCTCTCCTCGATGGACCTGCCTTCGGCCTTCAGCGCAGCCAGTTGCTCGTCGTATGCGTCGGTGTCCGACATGGCTTTCTGGAAAATCGATGGGTTCGAGGTGATACCGAGGACCCCACGGTCAATCCATGCCTGCAGCTCACCTGATGTGAGCCAGCCTCGCCTGAGGTTGTCGAGCCACGGGCTCTGCCCCTGTTCCCGGTGGAGATCATGGAGTCTGGTCATTTGTTCCCCTGCTGTCTGATGGAAGGGTCAGGCTGTGAGTAGAGCACGGGCAGCTTCGGTGACGGCCTCTGGTGTAATCCCGAGCCTGGCCATGACCTCGTCCCCTGGGGCGGATGCCCCGAAGCGGTCGATCCCGACTGGAGTATCGGCCCACCTGGACCAGCCGAAGGTGACACCGGCCTCCACCGAGACCACCGGTACCGATGGCGGCAGAACCTCGTCGTGGTAGGAATCTGTCTGAGCGGCGAACAGGTCGACGCTCGGCATGGAGACAACCCTGACGGCGACCCCGCCGGCGGTAAGCGTTGCCGCCGCGTCAAGGGCGACGCTGACCTCGCTGCCCGTTCCGACGATGACCACGTCCGGGGGAGTGTCGGGGTCAGCGAGGACGTAGCCGCCCCTGGCGACATTTTCGTGGTCGTCGGTGCCGACCAGGACGGGAAGATCCTGGCGGGTTAGAAGCATCGCCACCGGTCCGCTGCCGTTGACCGCGTAGCGCCATGCGGAAGCAGTCTCGTTTGCGTCTGCGGGTCGGAACACCGTGAGATTCGGAATGGTTCTCAGCGATGCCGCATGCTCCACCGGCTGGTGGGTGGGCCCGTCCTCTCCCACCCCTACCGAGTCGTGGGTCCAGATGAACACGGTACGTGCACCGCTGAGGGCTGCCAGCCTGACGGCCCCGCGCATGTAGTCGCTGAATACGAGGAACGTGCCACATACCGGCAGGGCCCCACCGTGAAGGGCGAGCCCGTTGCAAATTGCACCCATGGCGTGCTCGCGGACTCCGAAGTAGATCTGGCGGCCCTCGGGACAGTCGACACCCTGCACTCCGTGTCCGCTGATCGTCGTACCTGTGTTGCCGGTCAGGTCAGCACCACCGCCGATCAGCCCGGGTACGACATCCAACAGCGCCTCGAGACAGGCGTTGCCGGCCTTGCGGGTTGCGACGGCCGCACCGGCCTCCCAGGTAGGGAGGCTCGCCTCCCAGCCCTCAAGGCCGCTGGCCGTCTGGCAGGCGTTCCATTCGTTGAGGTCGATGTCTGCCGACGCCAGACGTGCAGCCCATGCAGTGTGTTCCACGGCGCCACGGCGACCGGCACCAGCGTAGAAACTTCCCACGTCGTCTGAGATCCAGAACGACTCACCTGCTGGAAGACCCAGGCGCTCACGTGTCTCTGCAATGCCCTCGTCCTTGAGGGAGTAGCCGTGTACAGAGGATGTGTCGACATCTGGAGAGGGATTGCCGATGTGGCTTCGGATGACCACCAGAGATGGCCGGTCAGGCTCATCCATAGCGTGTCGTATCGCTGACTCGATGGCGTCGAGGTCCTCGGCAGCCTCACCCAGATCGATCACGTGCCACCCGTAGGAGTCAAAACGGGCCGGAGCGTCATCGGAGAGGGCCAACTCAGTTGGCCCGTCGATGGTGATGTGGTTGTCGTCGTAGATGGTGATCAGTTTGCCGAGGCCGAGGTGGCCGGCGAGAGATGCGGCTTCGTGGCTGATTCCCTCAGCGAGATCGCCGTCACCGCACACGACGAAGGTGTGGTGGCTGCACAGGCCGGATCCGAATCGGGCTCTCAGGTTCCGCTCTGCTATCGCCATTCCAACGGCGTTGGCGAGGCCCTGGCCGAGCGGTCCAGTTGTGACCTCGACGCCGGCGGTGTGGCCGACCTCGGGATGTCCGGGAGTGGCCGAGCCCCACTGACGGAAGTCTCGGAGATCATCGAGGCTGAGGCCGTGCCCGGTCAGGTGGAGCATCGAGTAGAGAAGCATCGAGGCGTGCCCGGCTGAGAGGATGAACCGGTCCCGGTCGGCCCACAGTGGGTCAGAGGCGTCATAGGTCATGATGCGGGTCCATAGAACGTGGGCCAGCGGCGCAAGCGCCATAGCCGTTCCCTGATGTCCCGACCGGGCAGCGTGAGGGCCATCCATGGCCAGGCCCTTGATTACGGCAACTGCCTGTTGATCCAGTTCAGCATCGGTCATGTTTGTCATCACAGCCCCAGCTCGACGTCAGCGCGGCGCCACCATATCTGTCTGTCGATCGGCTGTCGGGTACCGGATGCAACCTGACCCCTACGACGACGGGTCAACGACGAAATGCATCTCATTGAGCCAACGATGCTCCGAACAGGAGGCCACAGGCCGTATAGCCGTGAACGTGGTGGCCTGCTCCAACAGGGCCCATCTCGCCTGCACAGAACATGCCGCCGACAGCCGTGGTGTCGAGGCCGTCACAGAAAAGCTCGGCATCGTGGGAGGGTTTCGAAAAGAAACGCTTCCCGCGGCCGTTGCAGGTGAACAGCAGGGCGCTCTCTGCTCTAAGTGGGTGGAGCAGAGTAGCAAGTTCACTCGTGGCGACAGCGGGGTCCCTGACATGGAACTGGGCGGTCTCGCCGACGGCCGCCATGCCGGCGATGGCGACGCCTCCCGATGACCTGTCTGCCCCGACAACGTTTCGGACCAGAAAGTCACCAGTGCCCAGCACAGCGGAGTCCTCCTCCACTGCGAAGCCGATCTGCAGACCCTGTCTCATCAGGTCGCGATCTGTCTCTGATGCAGAGGACAGAAGATCGTCGAGGCGCTGCACAGCAGGATGCCCACCCAGTTCGAGGATGAGGTTTCGGGAGGCTCCGGTGATTGTGAAGGGGTCTCCGATGGGCCGGCAACCCTGGGAGACAAGCGGACGAATGCCGAGGCCCTCAGGCAGCACGGCCATTACTGATCCGCCTGTAGTGATCTCACCGTCGGCGATCAGGTGGTTGCCACCCGGAAATCGTGAGTGTGAGGCCAGGCCGCCCACCAGGACCACCTCTGGCGGTACGGAGGCCAGGGTTGTCGCGGCATCGAAGGTGAACGGGTCAGCGAGAGCGAGTACTGATGAACCCGCTGGGATGGTGGCCAGGTCCTGATGACCGTCAGACGCGAGCATGTCGACGGGTCCTGTGTGTCCCGCCCACAGGACCACTGCCGCTGCCTCCTCGACCTCCTGGCGGTGTGCCAGCACTGAGGCGGCTGTGGCACCGATCAGGTGCCTGGGCTCGAGACCCTGGCGAACCGTTCGAGCGATCAACTGCACCTCGTTCACGTGGGAACCTGAAACGAAGAGCACGGCCAGGCCTGGGGAAGTGCCGATCCGTTCAAGAATCTGGCCGACGACCTCTGCCACGGCAACCCGGGGATCGCTGTGTTCAGAAAGTGCCGTCGCGTACCGCATTGAATGAACATAGGGGACACATGCCGATACCCGTTTACGGGTGCGCGACCAGTTCCCTGAGAGGGCCCTACCATGGCGAGCCGTGATCAGGCGCATGCTGTTGCCCGTGCTGTTGTCGTCGGCCCTCCTGGCAGCGACATGGCAGGTGAGATCCTCCGATGACGCAGCCGACCGGCCACCGCAGCCGCCGATGTCGCCCCCGGCAGCGTCTCTTGTAACGCCGCTAATCTCGGTTCGACGGATTCCTCTCTTTCTTCAGGCTCCTGAAGCCGACAGGCGTCTGGTCGCCGATCTCAGAGACGTGGTCTCCGGGCTTCCCGACAGCAGCTGTGTGGCAGTCACCGAGTTCGGCCGTCTCATCTACGGCTTCAACGAAGTGTCGCCACTGATTCCGGCCAGCACCCAGAAGTTGCTCCTGGGGCTTGCAGCGCTGGAGACCATGGGTGCCGACCATGTATTCACCACCCGCGTCGTGAGTCGTATTCCTCCCTTGAACGGCGTTGTGGACGGGGATGTCTGGCTTGTCGGAGGTGGTGACCCGGTTCTGATGACAGACGACTATGTGGACCGGTTCGACGACGAGATGGCCTTCACGAACATGGAGCGTCTGGCCGACGAGCTGGTCGGAGCCGGTGTGAGCTCCATCGCCGGCGCGGTGATCGGCGACGAAAGCCTCTTCGATTCCCTCCGCTACGTCGAGTCATGGCCAGAGCGCTTCAGACCCGGACAGCAGAACCAGGCAGGCCCCCTGAGCGCTCTTTCGGTCAACGACGGCTTCTCGTGGTGGCACGCCACAAACACTGCCAACGGCCTGAACACCCCCGCCGGAGACCCGGCAGCCTTCGCAGCGGCATTATTCGACGATCTCCTGGAGGATCGGGACATGGTGATCAGGAGGTCCGCTCAGGCCGGTGTTGCACCGCTCGACGCAGCAGTTGAGTTGGCCAGTATCGATTCGCCAACCCTTGCCGAGATCGTGACCCAGATGCTCGTCACATCCGACAACACGACAGCGGAGGTCCTCTTGAAGAATTTGGGCTCGACCGTGAGCCCACCTGGTTCCTCGGCCGCCGGTACCGGCGTAGTCCTTACTGCTCTGGGCGCCGCCGGTCACGACCTGAGCGGCGTGATGGCTGCAGACGGCTCAGGACTCGATCCAGCGAACAGGGTTACCTGCCGTATCCTTACTGCCGTTCTCGAGGATGCCGAGCATGGTCCCGAGCTGGTATCAGGCCTTGCGGTGGCTGGACGCTCAGGAACCATGAGGCGCCGCCTGGTCGGATCCTCCGCCGAGGGCCGCGCCAGAGCCAAGACCGGAACCCTCCGTGATGTCACGAGCCTGGCCGGCCAGGTGGAGACCCTCGAGGGTAGAATCCTCTCGTTCGCAGTGCTGACCAATGCCGAGCCGCTTCCCGACAGGGTCAAGCACCTCCACGACCAGGTTGTCCTGAAGCTGGTGGCATATCCCTCCGGGCCGGACCTTGACCTGCTGGTACCGCTACCCGTTCCCGACTGAGCGGCGGCCGAAGCACGGGAGCAACCCGGTTGACACCCGCTGTAGCGTTGTCTGCCCATGGCACCGAAACGACCCTCCGGCGATCTGTTGGACCTGCTGCGCCGCTACCTGAGGGAGCAGACAGTCGATCCCCTCCGTGCCGCAGGCCGTTTTCTGATCTTTGGAGTCAGTGGCGCCCTGTTGATAGGCATCGGTGTCGTGATGCTGGCGGTCGGAGGGCTGAGGCTGCTCCAGGGGACCGCAATGCTGGACGGCTCCTGGTCATGGGCCCCGTACCTCCTGGTGGCCGCAGGGCTGGGGTGCGTAGTGGCCCTGTCCGTGACAAGGATCGGAGGCGGCCGTGGGCTCGACAGCTGAGCAACCGGTCACCCGTGAGGACCTCGAGGAGGAACTTCGACGGACCATTGGTGGAGCAGGCGAGAAGGTCGAGGACCGCAAAGTCGGCATCGTGGCCGGCGTCGCGATCGCCGGAGGCATTGCGCTGCTGGCCGCCTACCTGATCGGGCGGCGCATCGGCAGGGTCAGGTCAACCGTGGTGGAGATCCGTCGGATCTGATGAGGCTGTCGACGCCGTCGCGCCTGACCGGCAAGCTTTTGCGCCGCAGCCTCCTCGGGGGCGGACGTCGCTGGCAGTTGGCCCTGGTTGTGGTCCTGGTGGGACGTGTCGTTCGACGTGCAACCAAGCTCGGTGCTGCACCGGTTGTGTTCAGTCGCTCCCTGAAGCCGGGTGATGGGGTTTTCGTCTCGCACCTGCCGGAGTCGGAGAATCCTGGGGCGGTCAGCTCAGGAACCGCTGCGTCCACGCGGCGGGTAGGCGACTTCAGATGAGCCGCATGCTCAACGCCGGGGACCAGGTGCTCCTGGTTGACAACAAGAAGAGGCGCTACCTGGTCACCCTCGAGGCTGGTGGCGAGTTCCACTCACACACCGGCGTTCTCAGCCACGACGATCTCATCGGATGCCCTGAGGGCGCGACACCGAAATCAAGTCGTGGCAGTTCCTTTGTGGCATTTCGGCCGACCCTCTCCGACTTCATTCTCAAGATGCCCCGTGGTGCCCAGGTCATCTACCCAAAGGATCTGGGTCCGCTTCTGCTGCTGGCCGACATCTTTCCAGGGGCGAAGGTGTTCGAGTCGGGTGTCGGCTCAGGCGCCCTGTCGATGACGATGCTGCGTGCCGGAGCCGAGATCACGGGCTACGACATCAGGGGCGACTTTGTCGAGAAGGCCCGCTCGAATGTCCTCACCATGCTTGGGGAGGAGGCGCTGGAGCGGTACACGGTAGAGATCCGCGATGCCTACGACGGAATCGACGTCGTCGACCTGGACCGTGTCGTCCTGGATCTGCCCGAGCCCTGGCAGGTGGTTCCGCATGCGGCACAGGCCCTGCAGGCTGGCGGCATCATCGTCGCCTACACGCCGAGCATCCTCCAGGCCGTGAGGTTCAAAGATGCCCTCACCGCGAACGGCTTCGAGTTCGCAGAGACAATCGAGGTCCTGAACAGAAGTTGGCACATAGATGGCCTGGCGGTGAGACCCGACCACCGGATGGTCGCCCACACAGGCTTTCTCAGCCACGCACGCCTTCTCGGATCGTGAGGCACAGGGCTGCGGGACCGTCCGCTGTTGTCGTCGCGGGCCTGATGGTGCTCGCGGCCTCCTGCGGCGAGGGGGTTGTGGCGCGGCCGAATACGGATCTGCCGGTAGTTGCCACCACGAGCACCTCAACGACAGGTACCTCAACTACAGGCACCGTGCCGTCAACTACGGCACCAGTTCAGAGCGGGCCCGACAACGAGGTGCTGGAGCGGGCATGGCGGTCGGTTGCACGGGTGAACGGTCTCGGGTGCACAGCGTCCCAGGTCGGAACCGGCTTTGTTGTGGCACCGGGTCTGATAGTTACCGCCGCACACGTGGTTGCCGGGCTTTCAGCACCAGAGATCGGCCTTGGCGGAGGCATCCAGACGGCGGCGGTAGTCGCCTTTGACCCTGTCTCTGACCTGGCCCTCCTGAGCGCGGATACAGGGGTTGTCCAGGCGTTGGCGCTCACCGAAGCCGTGGCCGGCCAGCCGGTCGCCGTTCTTGCATTTGACGAGGACGGAATGCCCGAGACGATTTCTTCACGGATACTCAGGCCTATCCGTGCCATTGGCAAAGACATCTACGGAGCAGCCGGAGACGGACGCGATGCCCTCGAGGTGGAGGCCTCGGTCGGGCCGGGCAACTCTGGGGCACCCCTGGTGGATGGGTCCGGATCCGTTGTGGGGGTGCTCTTCTCACGAACCCGGGGGGGCCCGCAGGTTGCCTACGCGGTGCAGGTCTCCGAAATCGAACCCCTGCTGGCTACGGCAATCCAAGGTGGGGGAGAGCCGGCCGATTCCGGTGCATGTCGGCCGCGGTAGACACCAAAACAACCCGTGGACGGCCGCTGGGCTGTCCACGGAACCGATCTGACAGAGTTCTCCTCAGTCGAGCTCGATGTAGATGCACTCGCCGGGGCACTCCTCGGCGGACTCGATGGTTCCCTCCAACTGGGTTTCGGTGATCGTGGCGAGACCCTCGGGGCCACCAGGCTCACTGAAGATCTTGTCGCCTTCCTTCACGTACGCCAGGCCGTCGTCGAGGAGGGCAAACACATCGGGGGCAATTTCCTCGCAGAGGCCATCGCCCGTGCAGAGATCCTGATCGATCCAGACCTTCATCCTGGCCGGGTTCCTCTCGCTGTGGTCGGCCGACACCCAGTCGACACGACGTTCGTCTACTGATTCCGACTGAGCACTCTATCCATACCAGCATCCCCAGCATCCACACCGGTGGGATTAGGGACAATGGCATCGGTCACGTCCGGTACGACAGGTAGGGTCGCCCCAGGGAGGCGACATGGCTGTGACCGACGGAGACGAAACAGACTGCCCGGAAGAGGGCGGCGAGCAGGCAGCCCTCGAGGCCGAAATCCTCGAACTCCGACGGCGTATCGAGGCGGCCCCGGTCCGAATCCAGAAACTCGAGGCCGAGGTTCGCGATGTGAAGAGGGACCTTGTCAGTGCCACTTCCCGCAACCACAAGTTGAACTCCACCCTGGAAACAGCGCGCGAGCGGATTGCCCTCCTGCGTGAGGAGGTCGACAAACTCTCCCAGCCACCCTCGGCCTACGGAACCGTTACCGGAACCAACGACGACGGCTCCGTCGACGTGCACTCGGCAGGACGCAAGATGAGGGTCGGCGTTCATCCCGATCTTGCCGATTCTCTCAGGCCCGGCCAGGAGGTCGTGCTCAACGAGTCCATGAGCGTCATTCTGGCGAGGAGGGCCGAGGTCACCGGCGAGGTAGTAACCGTCAAGGAACTGCTCGATGGCGGCAGCAGAGCACTTGTGGTCGGTCGAGCCGACGACGAGAGGGTCGTCGAGTTGTCCTCCGGGGTGCTCGACGGTCACCTCCGAAGTGGTGACTCGGCGCTCCTCGACCCGAGGGCCGGAATCCTGTTGGAACGCCTTCCCAGGCCCGAGGTCGAGGACCTCGTCCTGGAAGAGGTACCCGATGTCACCTACGAGGATGTAGGTGGCCTTGCACCCCAGATCGAGAAGATCGTCGACGCCGTCGAACTCCCCTTCCTGCACAGGGCCATGTTCTCCGAGTACAACCTGCCCGCACCCAAGGGCATCCTCCTCTACGGCCCACCCGGTTGCGGCAAGACCCTTATTGCCAAGGCGGTTGCGAACTCGCTGGCAAACAAGGTCGCGGAGGTCTCAGGAGACCGCGAGGCCCGAAGCTTCTTCTTGAACATCAAGGGCCCCGAGCTCCTCAACAAGTATGTCGGTGAGACCGAGAGGCAGATCCGCCTCGTGTTCCAGCGTGCACGTGAGAAGTCAGAACAGGGATGGCCCGTCATCGTGTTCTTCGACGAGATGGAGTCCCTGTTCCGCACCCGTGGAACCGGAATCAGCTCTGACATCGAGTCCACCATCGTTCCGCAGTTGCTGGCTGAGATCGATGGTGTGGAGACACTTCGCAACGTGATCGTCATCGGTGCCTCCAACAGGGAGGACCTGATCGACCCCGCCATACTGCGTCCGGGCCGCCTCGACGTGAAGATCAAGATCGAGCGTCCCGACGAGATGGCAGCCAGCCAGATCTTCAGCCGCTATCTCATCGCAGAGTTGCCACTCGACGAGGACCTGGTGCAGACGACAGGCGGAGGTGATCGTGAAAAGGCGGTCAGGTCCATGATCGATGAGGCCGTGGCAACCATGTATGCCGACACCGAGAGCAACCGCTTCCTCGAAGTCACATACCAGAACGGAGACAAGGAGGTTCTCTACTTCCGTGACTTCGCCTCCGGCGCAATGATTGAAAACATCGTGCGCAGGGCGAAGAAGTTGGCGATCAAGAGGGAACTGGCCGGTGGTCACCGCGGAATTCGCACAGAGGACCTCACCCGGGCGGTCCGCCAGGAGTTTAAGGAACACGAAGATCTGCCCAACACGACCAACCCTGACGACTGGGCGAAGATCTCCGGAAAGAAGGGCGAGAGAATCGTCTATGTCCGCACCCTGATCTCCGGTCCCGACGAGGACGGCGGCGGCCGCACGATTGACGGTGTGGGAACCGGCCAGTACCTCTGAGAGCAGCTTCCGTCAGACGCAGAGACCCGGCAGCCGCCACAGGGCAGCCCCGCTAGGGTCCGCGCATGCCCGTACCAAAGACGCTCGGCATTGAAACCGAGTACGGGATCGTTCACCGGGGGGTTGACGATCCAAATCCGATCAGTGCTTCGTCACTTCTGATCAACGCCTACCTAAGCAGGCGCTCCCAGCCAGGTGTTGGGCCAGGATCTCCCAGGGTGGGCTGGGACTTCATCGACGAGACACCCCACAACGATGTCCGCGGCTTCAGCCACATCGGATCAATGGCCCCCGAGGTCGAGACACACCTCGTCAATGCCGTCCTCACAAACGGCGCCCGCTATTACGTCGATCATGCACACCCCGAACTGAGTACGCCCGAGTGCGCCGATGCCATGGCTGTGCTCCGTCACGACCGCGCAGCTGAACTCATAATGATCGAGTCGATGTCGGCGGCAAACGAGGTGCTGCCCGACGGTGAGGAACTGGTCGTCTACAAGAACAACTCCGACGGCAAGGGCAACAGCTACGGCTGCCATGAGAACTATCTGATGGACAGGGCCACGCCGTTTGCCGACATCGTGCAGCACGCCACCACCCACTTCGTGACGCGTCAGGTCTTCACCGGCGCCGGCAAGGTCGGAAGTGAGGCGCCGTGGATTCCGGGAGATGCGGTCGCATTCCAACTCACCCAGCGCGCTGACTTCTTCGAGGAGGAGGTCGGTCTCGAGACCACCCTCAAGCGCCCGATTATCAACACCCGTGACGAACCCCATGCAGACCCGCTCCTCTACAGGCGCCTCCACGTGATCGTTGGCGATGCCAACCTCTGCGAGGTCGCAACCCTCCTCAAACTGGGAACAACCGCGATCGTGCTTGCAATGGTCGAGGAGGGCCTCATGGACCCCGCACTCCAGATCTCCGACCCGGTCCGTGCCATTCAGGCCGTTTCCCTCGACACCAGCTTAAGACAACCGCTCCTTCTCGCTGACGGCCGTACGGCGACAGCTGTCGACATTCAGTGGCAACTGCTTGAACAGGCCCAGAAGTTCACCCTGCAGCGAGGAACCGAGTTGACGGGCGGGTCGGTCGCCGATCTGGTACTGCTTCGCTGGGAAGAGGCCCTCACCTCGCTCGAAGCCGACCCGTCAGAACTGGTCGGGGTGGTGGACTGGGTCACCAAGAAGCACCTTCTCGACGGGTTGGCTGAACGCCACGGCCTCAGCCCGGACGATGCACGTCTGGCCGCACTCGACCTCCAATACCACGACCTGCGCCCTGAGCGCTCACTCTTTGCGAGGGTTGGCGCTGAGACCCTCGTCGACACACCGGACGCGGTAATCGCAATGGAGCAGCCGCCCGATGACACCAGGGCCTACTTCAGGGGTCGTTGCCTGCAGAAGTGGCCCGAGGACATCGTGGCAGCCAACTGGGACTCGATGGTCTTTGACCTGGGACGACAGGTGCTCAGGCGCGTCCCCATGATGGAGCCGACCCGTGGCACCCGCGAGCATGTGGGTACGCTCCTCGATGAGTGCGAGACGGTTTCAGAACTACTTGACAGGCTGTCCACATGATGGTCCGGTCCGGTCCGCGAGCGAGGAGACGACATGGCTGAGCAGGAACAAAGGAGGCCGGTTCGCGACGAGAATGACCGGGAAGAGCCCGTCGATGTCGCCGCCGCACAGTCGGCCAGCAGGGGGAGCGATCGCCTGAAAGGCGAACTCGACGACCTGCTCGACGAAATCGACGAGGTGCTTGAGTCAAACGCCGAGGAGTTTGTGAAGAGCTATATCCAAAAGGGCGGCGAGTAGGCAGCCTCCCGACCGGGTTAGCCTCCGCACGTGACCTTTCCGCTTTTCGCCCCGGCCGAGGACCCCGGTCCCAGCTTCGTTGCCCTGTTGGCCCGCCTCGGCATGGACCGACCCGGGTCCGATCTCGGACCGGCGGCATCCCAGGGTCTCGACGGGATCGCGCACGGCACCACGGTGCTGGCCATTCGCTTCGCCGACGGTGTTGTCATGGCAGGGGACCGGCGGGCAACCAGCGGCCACCTGATCAGCCATCGTTCAATCGAGAAGGTCTTCCCGGCCGACTCCGGGTCCGGGGTGGCCATTGCCGGTGCAGCCGGGCCGGCAATGGAGATGGTGCGGTTGTTCCAGCTCCAGCTTGAGCACTACGAGAAGGTCGAGGGAAGCCCCCTCAGCCTCGAGGGTAAGGCCAACCAGTTGACCCTGATGCTGCGCTCCCACCTGCCGGTGGCGATGATGGGCCTACCCGTGGTCCCCCTCTTTGCCGGCTACGACAAGCAGCAGCGTCGAGGCCGCCTGTTTCAGTTCGACATAACCGGAGGGCGCTACGAGGAGCAGGACCATGCAGCAACCGGATCCGGAAGCCTCCACGCCACCACCGTCATGAAGCTCCGCTTCAACGACGACCTCGACGCTGACTCGGCCCTCGACCTTGCCGTCGAGGCTCTCTTCCAGGCGGCCGACGAAGACAGCGCCACGGGTGGGCCCGACATGGTCCGCGGCATCTTCCCCGTCCTGGCCACCATTACCTCCTCAGGATTCGAGCGGCTTCCAGACGAAGATGTCGCCAGCCGCACCTCGGTCTTTCTTGACCGCCTGAGCGGCGGTGCCCGGTGATCAGGGTCCACCCCCGAACCCGGGGTAGTCGGTCATGACCGTTCCCATGTACGTGTCACCCGAACAGGTGATGAAGGACCGGGCCGACTATGCCCGCAAGGGAATCGCCCGCGGCCGGGCGTCGGTAGCCAGCACCTACAGTGATGGCGTCCTGCTATGCGCCGAGAATCCCTCCAAGACCCTCCGCAAGGTGAGCGAGATCTACGACCGAATCGGCTTCATGGGAGTCGGCAAGTACAACGAGTTCGACCAACTTCGGATTGCCGGTGTTCGACACGCTGACCTGAAGGGTTACTCCTACAGCCGGGCCGATGTTGATGCACGTTGGCTGGCCAACCAGTACGCGCAGATCCTCGGCCAGTACTTCACACATGAGATGAAGCCACTTGAGGTCGAGATGTTGATTGCCGAGATGGGCACGGAGCCCGACGGTGACCGTTTGTTCCACCTGCTGTATGACGGAACCGTGATGGACACAACCAGTTACGTGGTCATTGGCGGAGAGGCAGACGTGATCAGGGAGCGGATGGAGGCCTCATGGGCCGTTGGTGCCGACCTCCAGACAGCCCTCCGACTGGCAGTGGGTGCGCTTGCCGGACCCGACAGAAACCTCGTCCCAGATGATCTCGAGGTAGCGGTTCTTGCCAGGGACAATGGCAGACGGGCATTCCTGCGCCTCGAGGGTGAGGCGCTCGCCACACTCCTCGGCTGACGGCGGGAGACCTGTGGAGCGTCGCATCTACGGGATTGAGAACGAGTTCGGCGTCACCTGCACTCTGGATGGCCAACGTCGCCTGAGCCCCGATGAGGTTGCGCGCTACCTGTTCCGCAAGGTGGTTGACTGGGGCCGCAGTTCAAACGTGTTCCTCGTCAACGGTGCACGCCTCTACCTGGACGTGGGTTCACACCCGGAGTACGCGACGCCTGAATGCGACTCGGTCCACGACGTGGTTGCGCATGAAAAGGCCGGGGAGCGAATCCTCGAGCAGCTCATCGGCTCAGCCGAGGAGCGGCTCCGAGAAGAGGGAGTCAACGGCAAGGTCTTCCTCTTCAAGAACAACACGGACTCTGCCGGAAACTCTTACGGATGCCACGAGAACTACCTGACCACACGACGCGAGGACGGAGCCGAGTATGCCGAGACACTGATTCCATTTCTGGTCAGCCGCCAGATCTACACAGGTGCCGGGAAGGTGCTCCAGACAGCGCGAGGATCGATGTACTGCATAAGCCAGCGGGCTGAGCACATCTGGGAGGGAGTCTCCAGCGCCACCACCCGCTCAAGGCCAATAATCAACTCGCGGGACGAACCGCATGCCGATGCCGAACGCTTCAGGCGACTGCATGTGATCGTGGGTGACTCCAACATGAGCGAGTACACCACCTTTCTGAAGATGGGCGCGTGCGGGATACTCCTTCGAATGCTGGAGGAGCCCAACGTGATCCTGCGTGACATGACCCTGGAGAACCCGATCAGGGCTATCCGTGAGATCAGCCACGACCCGACCTGTCGGCGAACCGTTCGTCTGGCCAACGGCCGTGAGATGAGCGCTCTTGACATGCAGACCGAGTTTCTCGAGCGTGCACTCCGGTTCGCAGAGCACCGCGACATGAGCTCCGAGGAGACCAAGGTCCTTGAGATGTGGCAGCACTGCATCGAGGGAATAGCCAGGGACCCGATGGATCTGGTAGCGGAGTGCGACTGGGTTGCCAAGAGACACCTGATCGACGGCTACATGGGGCGTCACAACCTGCCACTCTCAGATCCCGCTGTCGCCCTTGTCGACCTGCAGTACCACGACGTAGACCGTCGCAGAGGCCTCTTCTACCGGATGCAGGACCGGGGTCTCATGAGGCGAACCACCACCGATGCTGTTGTCGAGGAGGCAATGGCCAATGCACCCAACAGCACACGCGCACGGCTCCGGGGCGAGTTCATCAAGCGTGCCAAGGAACGCAAACGCGACTACACCGTCGACTGGGTTCACCTGAAGTTGAACGACCAGGCCCAACGAACTGTCCTCTGCAAGGACCCGTTCAGGTCCGAGGACGAGCGGGTGCAGAAGCTCATCGACTCGCTCTGAGGTCAGGGGCTGCCACGCCTAGGCTGCAGCCGTGAAGAAGTTGGAGCGGTTGCTCAACCTGGTAGCGGCGATGCTGGCGACCGAACAGCCCCTGAGCCGCCAGGATCTGCGCAGACGACTCCCCGACGGCGCCTACTCCGACAACAGCGAGAGTTTCAGAAGGGCCTTTGAACGGGACAAGGAGGAGCTCCGCTCGATGGGCCTGCCCCTGTCCGTTGAACCTGTTCCCGGGACCGATCCGCCTGTTGACGGTTACCGGATACGCCCTGGGGACTATGAGGCTGACATGCCGGCGCTCACGGCCGACGAACTGGCGGCCCTGCACCTGGCGTCCAACCTCGTGCGCCTCAGGGATGCGCCCAGATCGGACCCGTTCTGGAGGCTCGGAGGGGTGCTGCAGACCGATTCTCCCGAGGTGGGAGCCGTCGCCGAGGTACCGGCAGGGGAGGCCGTCAGAGAACTCATGACAGCCACGGCGGAACGGCGCATCGTGGCCTTCGGGTACAACGGTCGCAACCGGACCGTGGAGCCACACAGCCTTGTATTTACCCGGGGACGTTGGTATCTGGCCGGCCACGATCAGGGACCCGCCGAGTCAAGACAGTTCAGGGTGGATCGAATTGCCGGCCCGGTCTCTGCCGGTGAGGCCGGGGGCTTTGCGAGGCCCGAGGACCCGGTTGAAGTCAATGTCGAGCCAGCCTGGCGCTACGGCGAGGACGGGCCACTCCTGGCCAGCCTGCTGGTTCACCGACGCAATGTCCCCTGGATCGTCGACTTTCTAGGCGAAGATGCCGTTCAGGAGCGCAGAGAGGACGGCTCGGCAGTAGTCGTGGAGACGGTTCGAAACCGCGAAGCCTTTCGTTCCTTCGTGCTCACCTTCCTCGATGGAGCTGAACTCCTGGGTCCGGACGAGCTCAGAACCGACATGGTCACGTGGCTTGAGGCGCTCCGATGACCTCCCTTACGGCCCTTGACCGCCTGCGACGCCTTCTGGCCGTAATCCCGTGGGTGGTGGAGCGGGACGGCCCACTGATCGACGAGGTCGTCGAGAGGTTCGACTACCACCGAGCCGAACTGCTCGAGGACCTTGAGCACGTTTTGTTCTTCGTCGGTGTTCACCCGTTCACCCCCGACTGCCTGATCGACGTAACCGTTGCTGAGGAACGGGTCTGGATCAGGTATGCCGACTGGTTCCGGAGGCCTATGCGCCTCAGTTCCGTGGAGACCCTTGCGCTGAACGCAGCGGGTCGCTCGGTAGCAGCCATCACAGACGACGACGAGTTGGGTCCGCTGGAGCGAGCCCTGACCAAGTTGGCGAGCGGAATGTCGACAGGCGACAACCGGGCCGTCGAGGTACGTCTCGGGCCAGGGTCCACTGGCACCATCGACATCATCCGTGCAGCTTTAGCCGACCGGACAACAGTCGATATCGACTACTACTCGTACGGCCGGGATGCATCCGGACAACGTCTTGTTGATCCCTACAGGTTCTACGCCGACAAGGGCCACTGGTATGTGAGCGGCCACTGCCACGAGGCTGAATCCCAGCGGGTGTTTCGCCTTGACCGCATCAGCCGCTGCGAGCCGACCTCTCTGGGTTTCGACGCACCAGAGGCACCTGACGACACAGTCGACCACATACCCACCAATGGAGACCTCCCTGAGGTGGTTGTCGAACTCGCCGCAGAGGCCAGGTGGGTGGTCGAGGAGTACCCACACAGCGGAGTTCAGGAATTCTCGGATGGGATGGTCCGCGTTCGCCTGCCTGTCTCATCTCCGCAGTGGTTGGAACGCCTGCTGCTGCGTCTCGGTCCGACGGGATCGGTGGTCGAGGCTCCCGACGGTCTCGGCACCGAGATCCGCTCAGCGGCTGCCCGACGCATTCTCGCCCTGTACGGAGTCTGAGCGCCACCGCGAGCAGGCGCACGGGGGCTAGGTTCGGCGCCGTGGACGGCGACTACGGAGATGGCGGTGTTGACGAGCAGGCGACTGATGACGCCTGGGCAGACGAGCTCATCGAACGGGCCAGGGCAAGGTCCGCTGATGTCCCACCAGAACCCATTGCCGAGGTCACCACACCCGTGCACCCCACCGGGCCTCCTCACGGGGGCAGCGACCTCCGACAGGGAGGCCCCAGACAGCCGGTAGTGCCCGAAGGGACCCCTGAGCGCCGCCCGGCCCTTGTTACATTCGAGGACATTCATGGTTCCTCAGGAGCATTCCCCGCTCTTCCTGAAGAAGAGCCGCAACAACTCCCGTCACAGTTCAGCCAGCACGTGCCGGACGAACCGCCGGGACAGCCTCGCCCGGACCCCATGCATCAGGTGGACCTCGGGATACCCGGGTCAGCAGTCAGCTTCCGCAAGACCCTCGTCGAGTGGGGGAGTGTCATAGTCGGAGCGCTGGTCATGGCTCTTCTCGTGAAGGCCTACCTGTTTCAGGCCTTCTATATCCCGTCGCCCTCGATGGAACCGACGCTGGGCAACGGTGACCGGATCATCGTAAACAAGTTGAGCTACAGGCTGCATGAGGTGAACAGGGGCGACGTCGTTGTCTTCAAGGCACCACAGGGTGCAGTGAACGGCATCGAAGATTTGATCAAGCGCGTCATTGCTCTACCCGGGGAAACCATCAGCACCGAGGCAGGAAGGGTTCGAGTCGACGGCGGCCTCCTGTTGGAGCCGTACCTTGTCTCCCAGGACCTCACCTCCGGATTCACCCTTCCTCCCGGATGCCAAAACCCGACCGGGGCAGCCGATACCTGTCTGGTTCCACCGGGTCACGTATTCGTTCTGGGAGACAATCGGACCAACTCGAAGGACAGCCGCATTTTCGGCCCGATTCCCGAGGATGCCATCCTCGGGCGGGCATTTCTACGGGTCTGGCCTCTCGGCGACATTGGCCGGCTCTGACCTTTCCAGTTTTCCTTCGCCCAGTTCTCCGACTGGTGCCCACCGGTAGGCTGCTCTGATGGGCAACTTGGGAGGCAGTGAGGTTCTCGTCATCCTCCTCGTCGGCCTGCTGGTTCTCGGCCCAGCGAGACTGCCCGAGGTGACACGCCAGATCGGCCGAGTCGTGCGAGAGGTTCGAAGGGTCACAACCGGCTTCCAGGAAGAGCTGCGCGCTGCGGTCGAAGACCCTGGACTTGAACTGGAGGCCAGGGCCAGAGGAGATGCCCTGACATCCATGGGCTCACCGGATTCGACGGAAGGAACCCGGCCCGATCAGCCCTTGGCCCAGGAACCCGACGAGGGAACGCCAGAACAACAAGACATCCCCGATGCCACAACAGCCAATGATGACTGAGTTCCACGATGTCTGACAAGAACGCAGGAACAATGTCCCTCGTCTCGCACCTTGAAGAGCTCCGGAAACGCCTGCTCATCTCTGTCCTGGCCGTCGGTGCAGGCGCCCTGGGCTGCTGGTTTCTCTATCCCCAGATCCTCGACCTGCTGCTCCGCCCCTACTGCAGCATCCGTCTGGGAGCAGGCCCGACTGCGGTGTTCGGGAGTGGATGCGAGCTGCTTGTGACTGATCCGTTGGAGCCATTCACGGTGCGTCTCAGCGTCGCCGGCTACGGCGGTATGGCCCTGGCGATGCCGGTACTCCTCTGGCAGGTCTGGCGCTTTGTCGTACCCGGGCTCTACTCACGTGAGCGGCGCTGGGCTGTCCCGTTCGTGCTCGCCGGCCTGATTCTGTTTGCAGCAGGCTGCGGTCTGGCCTACTGGAGCATCCCGAGGGCCCTCGAATTCCTTGTGGACATTGGTGGCCCCGACCTCGTGAGCGTCTTCTCGCCGGCCAAGTACATCAGCTTCGTCATCAAGATGACCATGGCATTCGGCATTGGTTTCGAGTTTCCACTGGTTCTGGTTTTTCTCCAGTTGGTCGGAATCCTCAGCCCGGCAGCACTCAGGCGTGCACGCCGGTACGCCATTGTGGGAATCGTCACACTGGTCGCCGTCCTGACCCCGAGTGGAGACCCCTTCACCCTCATGATCCTCTCTGTGCCCATGTGGTTGTTCTACGAGGCATCAATTCTGATCGGCGTACTCCACGAGCGCCGCCGCAGACGCTCCGAGGGGTGAGCAGCAGGTGGCCGTTCCAGCTTGACCGCTTCCAGAAGGAGGCGATCACCTCAATAGATGCCGGGCACTCGGTCCTTGTGGCCGCGCCTACATCCAGTGGCAAGACGGTTGTTGCAGAGCATGCGATCGACCTAGCAATGGAGAACGGGCTACGCGCCTTCTACACGGCGCCTATCAAGGCCCTTTCCAACCAGAAGTACCGGGATCTCACCCGAAGCCTTGGAGGCAGCCAGACCGGCCTTCTCACCGGAGACAACACCATTTCGCCCCACGCTCCGGTGGTGGTAATGACCACCGAGGTGCTGAGGAACATGCTCTACTCAGGCTCTGAAACCCTTGATGATCTCGGCTGGGTGGTTCTCGACGAGGTTCACTTCCTCGAAGATCCGTACCGTGGAGCCGTGTGGGAGGAGGTGCTGCTCAACCTGCCGCGAGAGGTTGGAATCGTGGCGTTGTCGGCCACCGTCTCCAACGCCGAGGAACTCGGCGCATGGATGAGCGAGATTCGCGGAGAGACCGATGTCGTCGTGGAGAAGCGCCGACCGGTCCCGTTGCGCAGCCACTACCTCGTGATCGAGCGACGCGGCTCCAGACGCCTGCACCGGCTACCTGTCCTGACCGGTGGTGCCCCGAACAAGAAGGGCGAGCGCTTTGACGTCGGGGGGCGACGAGGCCGGAATCGACACGGCCCCGGCTGGGCGTCACCCAGGCGACGCGAAGTGCTCGGCGAACTCCGGCGCAACGATCTGCTGCCGGCAATCCACTTCATCTTCAGCCGGGCAGGATGTGACGACGCTCGCGACTCCCTGATCCGGGAGGGTGTAAACCTGAACACCCCCAGCGAATCTGACGAGGTTGACTCCTTCCTCTCCAGGCGGCTCGAGGGCATTTCCGGCGAGGACCTCGAGGCACTGGGGGTCAGACAGTGGCAGACCGGCCTCCGGCGGGGAATCGCCGCGCACCATGCCGGAATGTTGCCTCTGTTCAAGGAGATAGCGGAGGAACTGTTTGCATCGGGCCTCCTAAAGATCGTCTACGCAACCGAGACCCTTGCACTCGGTGTGAACCTACCGGCCCGCTCTGTGGTGATCGAGAAGTTGACCAAGTTCACCGGAGAGACACACGAGTTGCTCACCCCGGGACAGTTCGCCCAGCTGACCGGGCGGGCCGGGAGACGCGGAATCGACGACGAAGGAAACGCCCTCATCTGCTGGACCCCGTTTGTTCCGTTCCGGAAGGTCGCCGAGCTTGCCCGCAGCAGAGACTTTGTTCTCACCTCCGCGTTTCGCCCCACCTACAACATGCTGGCGAACCTGATGCTCACCCGAACGAGGGCCGAGGCCATGGACCTTCTTGAGCGATCGTTCGCCCAGTTCCAGGACCGCCGACGACCGAATCCCGGCTCGAACCTCGTCGAGCGGATGGACGGCATGGAACTCGTGCTGGAGAAGAGGGAAATGGCCCGGTCGTGGCAGTTGACCGAACGAGGTGCTCCTCTTGCCGGGATACACAACGAGGCTGACCTTCTGGTGGTCGAAGCCCTGGCAGCCGGCCTGTTTGACGATCTGGCCCCCGGCGAGACCGCAGCGGTCGTGTCCTGCCTTACCTATCGGCGCCGTGGACCCCGCGGTGTCGCCGTGCCCGAGCCGCAGGGACGCATCGGGGCCAGAATCCGGGAGATCAGCAAACTCGGCGAGGAGATCCGTGCCGAGGGGGCAAGTCTGGGTGTCGAGGTTGATTTCACGACGGACCACGGCCTGGCGGAGACGACCATGGAGTGGGTAGACGGAGGAAGCCTCGCCAGCATCCTCGAGGATGGCAAGAATGCCGGTGAGTTCGTCCGAAATGTGAGGCTGGTTGCAGATCTCCTGGGCCAGATGAGCAAGGTGGCCGGCCCGGATCTGTCTGCCACCGCACGTAAGGCCATGGAAGGCCTGGAACGAGGCGTCGTGGTCCTTGCCGGTGCCATATCCGAGTCAGATGATGGCGGCTCAGCCGAGACGACTGACAGCCCCGAGGCGGCGTAACTGCTCATGTCGCTCTCAAGAGGACAGAACTGGGGTGGGCTCGGCGGACTACCGGACGGATCAGAAGTGGCCGGCAGCGATTCCGAACTTGGGGCCATCGTTGGTGCAGCACGCTCGGCCGGAAACGACCTTCCGACAGTCGGCCTCACCGGAGGCGACCTCTGGCGGACACTCGGTGGCACTGACACTGGGAGCGGCTTCTCAGACGACTCGACCAGGGTTCTCGTCGATATCGGATCAGCTCTTCTGGATGGGCGAATCCACTGGTTCGTCGCCCACCTCGTCGCCCGCCGCAACTGGCTGACCGGGCGTTGCTGGATAGCTGCGAACGGGGCCCACCTTGGGCACTGGAACCTTGCGCCCAGAGCGCATCCCGGTGACGGTCTGTTGGACCTGCTCGACTCGGACCTGCCGCTCCGTCAACGCCTGAATGCCCACCGGAGGCTGCACTCCGGTACCCACCTGCCTCATCCCGGCATCACCTACACGCGACAACCGGCGGTGCAGGTGTCGTTCAGGCATCCAGTGCCGATCTACCTTGATTCTGAACCTGTCGGTGCCCACAGAAACATCTCCGTGCGTGTGGAACCGGCCGTGCTGCGCCTTGTCATCTGAACCTGCCTGGACACCTGTGACAATCGGGCCAGGCTGTAGCGGTACGATCCGTCGATGGCAGACGACGCAGCCGTGGTTCGGGCAAGACAGAGGGTCCTTGAGAAGATCGATGATCTGGCTGACACCCTGATCGCCGCATCGCATCAGATACACGCCCAGCCGGAACTCGGGTTTAAGGAACACCTCGCACACGAACTCCTTACAGGGGTGCTCGAGGCCGAAGGAATGGACGTAGTCAGGTCCGCATACGGCCTCGAGACAGCGTTCGAGGCAGCAGCTGGAAGCGAGGGACCGCTGATAGCGGTTCTGTGCGAATACGACGCTCTGCCCGGAATCGGTCACGCCTGTGGTCACAACATCATCGCCACGGCCGGTCTGGGGGCCGGTCTGGCCGCCGCCGCCGTAGCGACAGAGCTTGGTGGACGTGTTCGCATCCTCGGCACTCCGGCCGAGGAGGGTGGCGGTGGCAAGGTTTTGATGCTCGAACGGGGGGCGTTCGACGATGTTGAGGCTGCACTGATGGTGCACCCCGCTGACGCAGATCTGCGAAACATCACCAGCCTTGCCGTCCAACAGGTTCAGGCGGTATTCACCGGCAGGGCGGCACATGCTGCGGCAGCTCCCGAGCGTGGTCTCAACGCACTCGATGCAGCGGTCCTCGGCTACATGAACGTTGCTGCCCTCCGGCAACACATTGCTCCTGAGGAGCGGATCCACGGGATCTTCACCGATGCCGGCCGGCGGGCCAACATCGTGCCCGAACGGGCGGCAGCCAGCTGGTATGTACGTTCGCCCGACCGTGCCGGTGCCGATGCCCTGGCGAGACGTGTGGTTGCCTGTCTTGAGGCTGGTGCGCTGGCGAGTGGCTGCTCGGTGAGCCACGAACTGATCCAGCCCAGCTACAACGAGGTTCGTGACAATCAGGCTCTGCTTGATCGGTACGTGGCCAACTCGGTCAGCCTCGGTCGCGATGTCCACCCCACAGACAACCATCAGGTTGTAGGCAGCACCGATCTCGGAAATGTGAGCTACGCGGTCCCGGCGATCCATCCGATGATCAAGACGGCTCCTATGGGAACAGCCATCCACACCAACGATTTCGCGGCGGCTGCGGTCAGCGATGAAGCCGATCAGGCAGTCCTCCACGGCGCCCGGTCAATGGCGCTGACTGTCGTGGACTGCTGGGCTGACAACCGTGTCCTCGAGGCAGCCCGGCACGAGTTCGCCTCCGCCTCAGCAGTCCGCGAAGGCGACCCTCAGACGACGTAGCCTCAGCGGCCGTGTCCACCTACATCGCTGAGGACTTCAGCTCCGAAGAAACCGACGTTCTGCGGCGCTACTTCACCAACCTGGATCAGCCGGTTTTTGCTCTGGTAAACCTGCCGGAGGTGGTCAAGGGGGCCCTCTTCGCACGCTACTCACGCTCTGACAAGAGCCTCCGGCGTTTGTTTCTAGAAGAGTTTGTGGGCGAGTTGGATGTCTCCGGCGATGAGACAATCGATGCAACTGTCGGCCTGCGTCGTGCCGAGGAGTTATATGACCGTGTCTTTTTCGAGTACGGAGACGACAGCGTTGCCCAGCTGGGTGGTGTGCACCTCGCCTGTGAGCAGGCTTCCAACCTCTTGACAAAGGTGCTCGAGTGGGGACGCCTGATGTCCTATCTCGAACAGTCGACGCGCTACATCGCCTACGACTCGAGGCTCGGCGGAAGGTACCGCTACTTCCGCGATCCGGAGATCCTGTCCTCGGCGCTCGGAACCAGGTACATCTCCGACATGGACAGGCTCTTTGAGAACTACGCCGAGTTGGTTCCGCTCATGGCGAACCATTTCAGAAGCGTGGCACCCAAGGCTGACAGCGACTCGGACTTCGTCTATCGCCAGGCGGTGGCGGCCAAGGCCTTCGACTCTGTGAGGGGGATGCTTCCGGCGGCATCGCTGTCGAACGTCGGTATCTACGCCTCCGGCCAGGCCTACGAGGCACTGCTGGTCCGCATGCGTGCTCACGTTCTTCCAGAGGCCAGGTCCTACGCCGAGTTGATGCTGGCCGAACTCCGCAAGGTCATCCCGTCGTTTCTCAAGCGTGTCGACCTGCCCGACAGGGGAGAGGCCACCGGTGCCTACGGGGCCGACTGCAGGGACCGTCTCGCCGACGTGGCCGAAAGTCTGTTTCCCGACAGCGAGGTTCCTGATGCCGGGCCTCTGGTCGACCTGACCGACTTTGATCCTGATGCCGAGGTCAAGTTGGTGGCCGCAGCGCTGTACCCGTTCACGAACCAGTCGGACCGACTTGTCGAAGCGCGCGTCAAGAGCATGACCGTCGACGAACGCCTCGGCGTTCTGAGGGCTCTCGTAGGAGACCGCTCCAACCGACGCCACAGACCGGGTCGAGCACTCGAGCGGCCCTCCTACCGATTCGACATCCTCTCCGACTACGGGGCGTTTCGGGACCTGCAACGCCACCGGATGATGACCCTCGACTGGCAGCGTCTCAGCACCTCGCACGGCTTCGTACGGCCTCCGGAGGTCGACGACGCAGGCCTTGCTGACCGGTTCGATGCCTCCATGGAACGCTCAGAGGCCCTTCATGACGCCCTCGAACCGGAATTTCCCGATCAGGCTCCATATGCGGCTGCTCTTGCCTTCCGGGTCCGCTACATGATGCACATGAATGCCAGAGAGGCAATGCATGTTCTCGAGTTGCGCACGTCTCCACAGGGCCATCCGGCCTACAGGCGGGTCTGCCAGGAGATGCACACCCAGATCCGTGATGTTGCCGGCCACCGCGCCATTGCCGAGATGATGTCTTACGTGGACCACTCCACCGGAGCAGACCTGGAGCGTCTCGAGTCGGAGCGTAGAAGCGAGCAGAAGAGGGTTGTGACCATGGACGGTTCCGACCCTTCGATCGCATGAAACCCGAGGAAATCGGGATCATCTCGACAGTCGGACTCCGCTGTGGCGCCCAACAGCACCGGAACCTGTCTATGCTCCGGCCGCGATCCCCAGATCAGCCGAGGAAACAATGAGCGACGACGAAACAACCGATGACCTGCCAGACGACGAGCCCGACGAGGAGTTCGACGACGAGGACGCGCCCGAGGATGGGTTTGCCGAGGACGGCGAATCCGGCAATGGAGACGAAGACGATGATGAAGACGACGAGGACGGGCCGAAGCCGGTCAAGACGGCTGTGGCCGACGACGAGGACGACCCTGATCCGGACGATGTTGAGGCAGAACTCGATGCAATCCTCAAGGAACGGCTCGCCGCCGGCGACGACGACGACGACGAGGACGAGGACGAGGGCGTCCAGCGGAGTCAGGCGGCACCAGGAAGTGTCGAGGAGCGACAGGAGACAGAGATGCACTGTCCCCACTGCTTTCTTCTGGTTCAGGCAACTGCAGTAGCCGAGACCGGCGAATGTGGGCACTGCGGCGGCCCCATTACGTGACCCGGTCGGGAATCTGAGCGTGGAGGCAGCCAGACTGGCGACCACCGCCGACAGCACAGACCTCGAGGCACTGCTTGCTGCATCCCGCCGGGAAATGGCAGACAAGCGCGGTGGTGAGGTTCTCACACGTCTGGACCAGGGTGCTGCTGATCTGCCGGCGAGGGCCCGCGAGTGCCTCGCCTCACCTGACCTGACTGTTGGCCTCGGCACAATCGACGGAGTGCCGGTCGGCTACGGGGTGATGCGAATCTCAGAGGCTGCCGACGGCGACCCTCATGCTGTTGTCGAGGAACTGTTCGTGGATCCCGAAGCCAGGTCGGTTGGAGTCGGCGAGGCCCTCATGGCATTCCTGGTGACTGAGGCAGAGGAACGGGGTGCTCTCGGGATTGAGGCAACAGCGTTACCCGGCGACCGTGCTACCAAGAACTTCTTCGAAATACAGGGCATGGTGGCGCGGACCATTGTGGTGCATCGCTGGTTGGACGGCCGGTGAGCGTCGGTAGACCCGAACTCTGCGTCGGAGCGGTAGCTGTACGGGATGAACATCTGCTGATGATCCGTCGCGGGACAGAACCCGGGCTCGGCATGTGGTCTCTGCCGGGTGGACGCGTGGAGGCGGCCGAGTCGGTTGTCTCAACTGTCCTGCGCGAGCTGCAGGAGGAGACCGGCCTGGAGGGGCTCTGTGGCGAGCTGCTTGGATGGGTGGAGCGGTCCGGGGTCAGCCACCACTACGTGATCCTCAACTTCAGGGTGACGGTCCTGGGATGTGCAGAACCGGTGGCTGGCGACGATGCGGATGAGGCCCGATGGATCTCTCTCGAGGAGGTATCTGGAACCGATCTGGTTGAGGGAATGGAGACATTCCTCATCGAGCACGGCGTCATTCCGGAGGGACCGGTGCTTGGAGTTCTCTGAGGAGACTCCTACCGGCCCTTCCAGACGGGCGGTCGCTTCTCGATGAAGGCCAGCGGACCCTCCTGGAAGTCCTCACTGCGCCAGACTGCACGGCTCTCCTCCATGACCACGGTGTTCGCCTCCTCGTCGGGCAGGAGCCGGGTCGCCAGAATCGAGCGTCGCGATGCACGCACCGCAAGTGGGGCATTCCCATTTATCTCAGCGGCGAGTTCCAGCGCCTTCTCGAGAGCGCTGCCGGGTTCAACAAGTCGGTTGACCATTCCGTGGCGGTGGGCCTCAGTTGCGCTCAGGTCCGCACCGGTGAGTGCCAGTTCCATTGCGATACTCGGCGGTAGTACCCGGGGAAGGCGAAAGAGTCCACCGGCCGCAGCGATCAGTGAACGCTTTACCTCGGGTATTCCGAAGTGGGCCCCGGTCGATGCGACGACCAGGTCGCAGGCCAGGATGATCTCTGTGCCACCGGCGACGGCCGGACCCTCGACGGCAGCGATGAGGGGCTTGCTCCTGGTGCGGTCAACCACGCCAGCGAACCCACCGCGTTCGGTAGCCAGGTCGGTCTCTCCGGCGGCGATCGCCTTCAGGTCGGCCCCGGCGCAGAAGGCGGGTCCGTTGGCGCAGATCACGCCAACCCACGCCTCATCGTCCTCCTCGAACCGGTCGACTGCTGCCTCGATAGCGGCAGCCATAGATCCGTTGATCGCATTGCGCGCCTCGGGCCTGTTCAGCCTGATGAGGCCGACCCGTTCCAGCAGTTCGTATTCAACGATCACGCCGGCGACTCTAGCCAGCGGGTCCAGACGGGCCCGGTGTCGGCCGGGGCCTCTAGGAGGCTGCCGGCCGCCGGGGCCGACGGTTGCGGCGCGGGGGAGTGGGCTTTATCCCGAAGCTTGCAGCCACATCAGGAATGCTCATGGAAACCCGTCGGACCACCTCGAGCAGTTCTTCGGCTGGCTCGGCCGGGATGCCCTGGGGGACAACGCGCAGATGAACAGGCGAAAGGGCCACGGCATCGATGATCGTGGCCCAGCGGTCCTGGCTGATCTGGGATGTCAGGCTGGCGTTGGCCGCTTCGGTCAAACGTTCCAACTCAGCCGCCGGTAGGGGAGAGCCGGCCTTCGGCGGCCAGGAACTGAGGCGGAGGGCACGCACAATGCGGCCGTCGTCGAGGGTTGTTCTGACCTCGCTCATCCACTCTGTGTGCTCATGCTCGACGCGTGCTACCAGGCCCTCTCGGAGCTTCTCGGCCAACTCCCGCGTTTCCTCGGTCCGCGCCGCTGTATCAGCTGCCACGACGACCGACCGGAGGTCACGGAGGTCAACCTCTGCCATACCGGCAAGGGCGGCTTCGGCGCGGTCGTGCCAGTCGGCGGTGCGGAGCTTCGGCTGAATTCGCTCTGCGAGCTGGAGCAGCAGATCTACAGGGATCTCGGGTTCACCGGCCGCGGCTGCCTCCTTGTTCTGGCTGGTGACTGCGTCACGTAGGCCCGGAATGCCGGCACGGGCAAGATGCTGGCCGATGAGCCGCACTTCCTCGGGGAGCGCTGCAAGAGCTGCCTTTCGGTGTTTACGGCGGGGGCGAAGGCGCTTTGGTCTGGGCGCTGCAGATGTGGCGGGGGAGCGCCGCCTGGCACCTTCGGCACCCTGGCCCGACCTTCGACGGCCGCTGCTCCTCTTATCGGGCCCAGAGGCGTTGTCGCTGCGCTTGTCAGAGGCGCTCCGGCGCTCATCTCGTTCCCTGCGGCCGCTGCCTCCCCTCTTGCCGTCTCTGCGCCCACCCTTTGAGTCGCCGTCACGGCGAGGCTTGTTGTCCCTGCGTCCAGAGCGCCCCTTCTTTGCAAGGGTGGTGATGACATCGGGCTCGCTGCGTCCGCTGCCGAGGATCTCGAGCAGGTCCGGTTTGCCGCTGCCCTCCTTTGGAGCCAGAACCGCTGTTATCTCGATGCCGTCGACGAACTGTTCGGTCTCGGCGCGAAGCAGATCTCCTACTGAGACACCGTCTGGTAGCAGTGTGGCGTCGACCGCACCACGGGGCTCGCGTGCACCAGCGGCTCTCCATGTCCAGGAGCCGTCGTCGCGATTGCTTGTCAGTTCGATCTCGATGCGTGGCATGGCCCACAACGCTAGCCGTCAGGAGGGGGATGGCGACCTGAACGTCGTGGACTTTCCGGGGACGCATCCACCCCTTGTGTAGATAACGAATGTTATCATCTATTCCTGTGAACTACCCGAGCGATACGACAGCACCGAGATGACCTATCGAGAACTGCCCACCCCTGAAGAGATGTCGCCCTCTTTCCACGAATGGCTCAAATGGCTTCCCCTGCATGAGGACAAGCCCACCTCGACGGTGCGTGCGTACAGCCAGGGGGTTCGAAGGGTTGTCTCCTATGCGGAGTTGAGGCCCGGCAACTTCGGGCCAGACAGCCTCAACCAGGCCTCACTGACAGATGTTGTGAGGGATCTCCGAGCCAGCAATGAGGTCTCCAAGGCCACCCTCAACCAGACCCTCGCTGCTCTCAAGTCCTACTTCGACTTCTGTCTGGCCGACCGGCTTGTGGATTCCGTCCCCGATGTAAACCGGATTCGGAAAATTGCCAGACTGAATGTTCCACAGGCTGACCCCGAGTATTTCCGGCCCGGCGAAATCCGTGACCTCTACGAGACTGCCATCAGGCCTCTTGATGGAGCCAGCAGGGTCAGATGGCCCGTGAGAGATCTTGCCATGTGCGCGTTTCTTGCGATTCTGGGTCTGAGGGCGGCCGAGTTGACCGCAGCTGACAATGGCTGGGTAACCAGAGAACGCCTCGACGACAGAGCAGGACGGGCGACATGGATGATGCAGGTTCTCGGAAAGGGTCGCAGGGTTCGTCACCTCCCTCTCTCTGCTGAGCTGATCGATGCCAACGTGCGCTGGCAGGCAGAACGGGAGGAACGCTTTGGGCCAGCCCGTTCCGATGAACCCCTCTTTCTCACAAACGACGGCGAGCGCTTCAACTACAGACGTCTGCGCTACTGGCTCCTCACCATCAACCGGCAGGCTGCTCTTCGCGACCGCTCCCTGCACTCACTTCGTCACACGGCGGGCGTGCAGTTGGCCGCAGAAGGAGTTCCCATGAACGTGATTCAGAGCCTTCTCGGCCACGCCAGCATCGCCACCACAGGCATCTACACGGCTCTCGCCGGCGGCGAGCTGGTAGGTGTCGTCTCGAAATCGGGGGCGAACACGCTTCTCGGCAGCGCCCTTGCCTCTGATGACGGTGGCACCGACCGGTGAACAGCTCCACGAGGGCCAGGTTGTTGGTAGCCACGCCCGACATGGCCGACCCCAACTTCACTAGGACCGTGCTCCTCATGCTAGAACACAATGACGATGGCGCTCTGGGGCTGGTCCTGAACCGTCCGCTCCAGGTTTCGGCAGCAGATGCAGTACCCCCCTGGGCTGACCTTCTTGAACCTCCGGGCATGCTCCACATGGGAGGCCCGGTGTCAGAGGGAACGATCGTGGGCATCGGGCTGGCACCAGCGAGTGGACACCCGTGCGTCACGCCCCTGCTTGGCTCCATTGGACTGCTGGACCTTCACGACGATCCCGGTGACGATCCCGGTGTGACGTCAGTGCGCCTCTTTTCCGGATATGCGGGGTGGTCAGCGGGGCAGCTCGAGGTGGAGTTGGCAGTCGGATCCTGGTTCGTACTTGAAGCCCAGCCTGCCGACGTCACCACGGCCGATGCCGAGGGCCTGTGGTCAAGCGTGCTGAGAAGGCAGGGAGGGCTGCTCGCGCAGCTGGCCACCTACCCCGACGATCCGTCGCTCAACTGAACCGAACGGGCACTTTCAGGACCTGATCTCCACAGGGCTTCCAGGCGACAACTTCACAAGACGCGCCCCGTCGTATCATTCGGGCGAACCGGTAGAGCAACCTCGAGCATTTCACCCAGGTCCCGGAGCACCACGACGACACGGGCCCCGGCAAAAGGGCCAGGGTTGGGAAGATCCCACCACGGTTCATCAGCATCGGCAGTCCGGAATGTCTCAAGCAGCCCGACCGAGGCGGTTGCGACGGTGAAGGTGACATCGGGAGTCGGGTCGGCCATGTCGACCTCATGTTCAGTTGTCGTCGATGGGACAGTCGACGTGGTCGTTTCAGGCGGGGCCGAGGCTGATCATGCCGACACGCTCTGCCCGCGGTTCCTCGTTGGCGCAACCCAGCAGGAGTCCGGGTGGGAGCAGCATTGCCGTGATGGGGATCCGAATTAGGTAACCCACCTCCCCCTTCTACCCGCCAGAAGGGCAAAGATCAGGTGGAGACCCCGGATCGCCGCCTGGATCTACCAGTGGGCAGGAGTTGATGGTCTGGCGGAATGAAAGGAGGAACCGCACGCGGCACCGCCCCCCGATCGAGTAGCCGTACAAGCACGCCCGCCAGTGCCCGGCTGTCGTCGAGGGCCCTGTGGGCGCCGTCCAACTCAACGCCGAGCGCCTGAGACAGGTCACTAAGGCGCCCGGGGAATCCCAGGCCCCGGGCCATCGGCACGGTGTCGACTGCCGAGAGTGAGAGCGGTCCGAGTCCCGCACGGGCCCACTCGGCTGTCACAAAGCCCACGTCAAACGAGGCGTTGTGTGCAACGGGAACACAGCCTGCCAGCTCAGCCATGAGGTCACCAGCAACCTCGCTGAAGGTAGGTGCATCGACCAGCAGGTTTGGACGGATGCCGTGAATGTCGATCCTTCCCAGGTCTGGGGTGCCCGCATCGATGAGGGTGCTCCACTCCCCCACCGTCTCTCCGGCGGGCGTCACCTTCACGACAGCTATCTCGATCACACGGGCACGGCGAGAATCGAGTCCGGTCGTCTCGACATCGAAGCAGGAATACACCGTGTCGGACATCAGGGGAGGAACGAGCCGGTAGGCGGTTGAGATTCCCCATGGCTGACCATGCCGGGACCGTAGTCGCCCGGTGCGGCCGTAACGGCCCTGCTGCCGGTACGGTCCCGCCGGTGACAGGCACCGACGGCGCAACAGGCACCCACCCGCACGAGGCTCTGCAGCGCCGGTCTCTACGGGTGCTGATGGCCGGACTGATTCCTGCTGGTGCTGCCATGACCGGCGCCTACTCGGCTGCAGCGGTTCTGGGCGAGGACCTGACCGGTAGTGAGTTGCTGGGTGGCCTCGCAGCATCCGGGATGACAACCGGGTCGGCTCTGGCGATCCTTCCTCTGGCGCGCCTCATGTCCAGTAGGGGTCGACGGCCTGGCCTGTTGGTGGGCTATCTGGTGGCGGCCATCGGAGCGACAATGTGCATGTTGGCGGCCGTTACCGGGTGGTACTCGCTGCTCATACCCGGGATGCTCGGGGTGGGCTCAGGTAACGCAGCCAACCTTGCGGCTCGATACGCAGCGGCCGACCTTGCTCCCGAGGTCGGGCGTGCACGGGCAATCGGAACCCTTGTATGGGCCTCAACAATCGGGGCGGTAGTCGGGCCGTCCATCGGGTTCGGTCCTGCAAAGTCGCTGGCCACTTCAGTCGGGACATCCGAGCTTGCGGGTCCCTACATGTTCGCGACGGCCCTGTTCCTGACAGCAGCCCTCGTTGTCGGCAGGTGGCTGAGGCCAGACCCCCTGGTGGTTGCCGGTGGTGCCGGTGGTGTCGGCGGTAGCGACACAAGCGAGGGTCGTCACCTGATTGACGCCGCACGCACTCTCGCTGTGTCGGCCACCGGGCGTCTGGCCGCGCTCTCAATGGTCGTGGGGCACGTTGTCATGGTGGGTGTCATGACCATGACCCCACTGCACCTTCGTGAAGGGGCCCATCAACTGGAGATCATCGGCCTGGTGATCTCCCTTCACATCATCGGCATGTACGCCTGCGCACCGATAGTCGGATGGCTGGCCGACCGCCTTGGCCCGCTTAATGTTCTCGCCGTCGGTGGGATGATCCTGTTCGCAGGATCTGAGATGGCAGCCCATACCCGACCCGAGGACTCCCTGGGGATATTTGTAGGCCTTTTCCTGATCGGCCTGGGCTGGAGTTTCGGCCTTATCGCTTCGTCGGCCCTCCTGGTGGACGAGTTCGATGGCCCTGAACGGGTAAGGGTGCAGGGTCTCGCTGATGTCGGCATGACCGCTGCAGGGGCGCTTGCAGGAGTTGGGTCGGGCGTGTTTGTGACATTCAGCGACTATGCGGCGCTCGCCCACGGAAGTGCCCTGGTCGGCCTGTTCCCGACAGTAGCGGTCCTCACGATGCGCCTGAGGGCCCGCCGCAGAAGTCGCCTCACCACCTGAGCTTGCGGCTACCCGCGGGATGCGTCTCCATACGGGCCCCCGCTAACGTCCGGAACATGTCATCGACCGGTGGACCGCCAGTAGTCCTCCTTCACGGGTTTGGAACCTCGTACGCCACCACATGGGAGCAGAGCGGTTGGTCTACCCTTTTGTCCGACGCCGGACGACAGGTGATTCCGGTGGATCTTCTGGGTCATGGCGAGGCAGCCAAGCCCACAGACCCTGAGGATTACGCAGAGTTGGAGAACCTGGTTCTGGAGCAACTGCCCCCGGAACCGGTGGATGCGATCGGATTCTCGATGGGTGCCCGTGTTCTCCTGGTCCTGGCTGCCGCCAGTCCAGGCCGATTCAATCGCCTGGTCGTGGCTGGAGTCGGCCGGAACCTGTTCGAGGACGATCAGATCCGCCGAAAGGCTGTGATCGAGGCAGTGAGGACCGGCGAGGCAGCGGATCCGGAGTTGGCGTATTTCGCGCGTCTCCCTGAGTCGCCCGGGGCCGACCGGGCTGCGTTGGCCGCATTCCTGGCCCGACCCCATCCACCTCCCATAACCGAGGACACTCTTGAGGGTGTGAGCGTGCCGGTCCTAGTCGTCCTGGGTGACGAGGACTTTGCAGGACCTCCCGACCGGCTCGTTGCGGCTCTTCCAGATGCCACCCTCACGACGCTTGCCGGAGTCGACCACTTCGCGACCCCGGGGAACTTCGGTTTCATTGACGCTGCGCTGGAGTTCATAGATGCACAGCCCTTTTAGGAAGCCGCCTTCTCCCGGTAGGCCCTGACCATCAGCGAAGGGGCATTGAGTCCGGGACAATTGGGGCCGGAAGCGAAGTCTCCCCGACAAGGAACTCGTCGACAGCAGCAGCACAGGACCTTCCCTCGGCTATAGCCCAGACAATGAGCGACTGTCCCCGTCCCATGTCCCCGCAGACGAACACGCCGTCTGCCGAAGTTGTGAACGAGGAGTCACGGGCCACGTTTCCGCGCTGGTCCAGGGCGATGTCCACCCCGTTGGCCAGCTCATCTGTCTCTGGTCCCGTGAAGCCCATGGCCAGCAGCACAAGATCTGCACTGAAGATCTCCTCAGAGCCGTCAATCATCTCAAACGAGGGTCGGCCATCGATGCTTCCGACAGTTACCCCGTGGGTTCGCAGAGAGGTCACATGTCCGTTCTCGCCAAGAAACTCCTCGGTGTTGATGGCGAACCGCCGCTGACCACCTTCCTCGTGGGCTGATGAGACCCTGTAGAGAGCCGGCCACGTCGGCCACGGATTTGCCTCGGGTCTTTCATCGGCAGGGCGCGGCATGATCTCGAACTGGTGCACGCTCGCTGCGCCCTGTCGGAGCGCCGTTCCAAGGCAGTCCGCCCCGGTGTCGCCTCCGCCGATGATTACAACGTGCCTGCCCTTCGCTGAGACCGGTGACCGGTCAAGGTCGCCCTCCTGGATACGGTTTGCCCACGGCAGGAACTCCATGGCCTGCATGATCCCGTCAAGGTTCCGGCCCGGAATGGGAAGGTCTCGGCTCCTGGTTGCACCACAGGCGAGGACAACTGCGTCGTAGTCCTCCCTGAGTTCCTGCAAGGCCAGATCGCTGCCCACGTTGGTCCTGGTTCGGAACTCCGTGCCCTCGGCTTCCATCTGGGCAAGGCGCCGGTCAAGGTGGCGCTTCTCCAACTTGAACTCGGGTATTCCGAACCGGAGCAGGCCTCCAATCCGGTCGGCGCGTTCAAAGACCACCACCTCATGGCCAGCCCGCGTTAACTGCTGCGCCGCTGCAAGTCCAGCTGGGCCTGAACCGACCACCGCAACACGCCGACCACTGCGCCTCGAGGCCGGAACCGGTCTGATCCACCCCTCCTCCCAGGCCCTGTCCACGATTGAGACCTCAACTTGTTTGATAGTTACCGCTGGTTCGTTGATGCCGAGCACGCAGGCGGTCTCGCAGGGCGCAGGACACAGGCGTCCTGTGAATTCAGGGAAGTTGTTTGTTGAATGAAGCCGCTCGCTGGCCTCGCTCCACTGACCCCGGTAGGTGAGGTCATTCCAGTCAGGGATCAGGTTTCCGAGAGGGCAGCCGTGGTTGCAGAAGGGAATGCCGCAGTCCATGCACCTGCTCGCCTGGCGTCTCAGATCTGCTTCGGGGAAGGGCTCGTAGACCTCACGCCAGTCTCTGAGCCTTACGGGAACCGAGCGGCGTTCAGGTAGTTGGCGATCGTGTTTGATGAAGCCCCGGATATCTCCCACAGTTCCCCCTCAGCCCCGGGTCGAGGACATGATCGCCTCGACCTCGTCGCCTCCAGCGGCGCGGGCTGCCGCTGCGGCCTCGAGGACACGCTTGAATTCGACCGGCATGACCCTGAAGAAGGAGTTCCCCGTAGTGCTCCAGTCTCCGAGCAGTTCATCGGCGAGGCCGGAGTTGGTCTCCAGGTGATGGCGTTCGAGCACGGCCTGCAACCAGGAGCGGTCCTCGTCGTCTGGATCCTCCAGGATCACCATCTCAGGGTTGACCCGTGCCCGCGCCATACCCGTCGGGTCATAGACAAAGGCGACTCCACCCGACATGCCAGCAGCGAAGTTGCGTCCAATTCCCCCCAGAACCACGACACGACCACCCGTCATGTATTCACATCCGTGGTCACCGACTCCCTCGACAACAGCAAGGGCACCTGAGTTCCGGACGCAGAAGCGCTCGCCGACCCTGCCCCTGATGAAGGCCTCTCCCGAAGTCGCTCCGTAGAGGATGACGTTTCCGGCAATCACCTGGTCCTCGGCAAGGAATGGCGAGTCGACAGGGGGGCTGATGATGATCCGTCCACCGGAGAGCCCCTTGCCCACATAGTCGTTCGCGTCGCCGGACAGCCGCAGAGTTATGCCCCTCGGTACAAATGCCCCGAGGCTGTTACCGGCTGACCCCTCGAGGTTGATTCGGATCGTGTCATCCGGCAGACCACTGCCGCCGTAGCGCCTTGTCAGCTCGTACCCCAGCATCGTGCCGACCGCCCTGTTCACGTTCCGCACAGGGCAGGTGATGGTGGTCGGTGATCCGCTCTTCAGTGACCCGGCTGCCATCCTGATCAGGTCATTGTCGAGTGCTTCATCGAGTCCGTGGTCCTGCCCGCCGGTGTTGCACCTGTCGGCGGTTTCGGGGAGGTCGGGCATGTGGAGGATCGGTTTGAGATCCAGGTGCGATGCCTTCCAGTGGTCGATGGCGTCGACCGTGTCGAGCACCTCAACTTGTCCTATCGCCTCCTGGATACTCCGGAACCCAAGGGACGCCAGGATCTCTCTCACCTCCTCAGCCAGGAATTCAAAGAATGTCACCACGAACTCGGGCTTACCGGAGAATTTCTTCCGGAGTTCAGGGTTCTGTGTTGCCACACCAACGGGGCAGGTGTCGAGGTGGCAGACGCGCATCATCACGCAACCGGAGACAACAAGCGGTGCCGTGGCGAACCCGAACTCATCAGCCCCCAGCAGCGCGGCAACGACCACGTCACGCCCGGTCTTTAGTTGGCCATCCACCTGGACGACGATCCTGTCGCGAAGGTCGTTCATCAGGAGGGTCTGTTGTGTTTCGGCCAGGCCCAGCTCCCAGGGAGCTCCGGCATGTTTGATTGAGGTCAGGGGGGATGCACCCGTTCCACCATCGTGTCCCGAGATCAAGACGACGTCTGCGTGTGCCTTGGAGACGCCGGCAGCAACCGTGCCGACACCCACCTCGGCTACGAGCTTTACATGCACCCGGCTGGACGGATTGGAGTTCTTGAGGTCATGAACCAGCTGAGCCAGATCTTCGATCGAGTAGATGTCGTGGTGAGGTGGAGGCGAGATGAGGGCAACACCCGGTGTGGAGTGACGTGTCCGGGCGATCCATGGGTACACCTTGTGGCCCGGAAGCTGCCCGCCCTCCCCCGGCTTTGCACCCTGGGCCATCTTGATCTGAAGGTCGTCGCTGTTTACGAGGTATTCGCTTGTCACACCGAAGCGTCCTGAGGCGACCTGCTTTATCGCAGACCTGCGCAGGTCGCCGTTTCGTTCGGGCAGGTAACGGGAAGGATCCTCGCCCCCCTCACCGGTATTGGACTTGCCGCCGAGTCGGTTCATTGCAATGGCCAACGTCTCGTGGGCCTCAGCCGAGATCGATCCATACGACATTGCACCGGTGGCAAAGCGCCTGACTATCTCGCTTACCGGTTCGACCTCGTCAATGTCTACGGCGGGTCGCAGGTCGTCGCGGAACCGGAACAGACCCCGGAGGGTCGACAGGTTCCGGGCCTGATCGTCGACCATCCGGGTGTACTCCCTGAAGATTTCATAGCGACCGGTCCGGGTTGCATGCTGGAGGCGGAAGACCGTCTCAGGGTTGAACAGGTGATGTTCGCCTTCACGGCGCCACTGGTATTCACCTCCCACCTCGAGGGTCCTGTGCGCCTTCTCCTCGGGACGCTCGGGATACGCCGCAGAATGGCGCTGGGCCACCTCGTCGGCCAGGACATCGAAGCCGACTCCTCCCAGCCTGCTGACCACTCCCCTGAAGCAGCGGTCGACCACCACTTCACCGAGGCCGATGGCCTCAAAGATCTGTGCACCTGTGTAGGACGCAACCGTGGAGATGCCCATCTTGGACATCACCTTCAAGATGCCCTTGTCGCACGCCCGGATGAAGTTCTGTCTGGCTGCCTCGGGAGTCAGCGTTGCGGGCATCCCGTGTGCTCCTGTCGTGAGCATCAGGTCGATGGACTCAAACGCGACATACGGACAGACGCCACCGGCGCCGAAGCCGAGGAGCAGCGCAACATGGTGGACCTCACGGGCGTCGCCGCTCTCGACCACAAGGCCCACGAGCGTCCGGGACTTCTCGGCTATCAGGTGGTGGTGGACTGCTCCGGTGGCCAGCAGGGAGGGAACCGGGGCCATGTCGACATCGGTGCCACGGTCGCTGATAACGATCACGTTGGATCCGCTGCTGATTGCCGCGGATGCCTCGGCTGCCAGACGTTCGAGCGCTCTGGTGAGGCCGGCACCACCATCTTCTACCGGGTAGCAGGCATCGAGCACGGTCGTCTTGAAGTTCGAGGGCTCGGCCTCCCCGTCGAGTCTGACTATCGAGGCCAACTCGGCCTCGGTCAGAACCGGATGAGGTAGGCGGATCTGTTGGCAGCTTTCGGCAGTCGGACGAAGCAGGTTTGCCTCGGCACCGATGTTCCCGGCAACGGAGGTGATGAGTTCCTCGCGCATCGCATCGAGTGGCGGGTTGGTTACCTGTGCGAACAACTGTTGGAAGTAGTCGTAGACGAGCCTTGCGCGTCCGGACAGGACGGCTACCGGCGTGTCCGAGCCCATGGAACCGATTGCCTCCTTGGCGTCTCTGGCCATCGGAGCGACGAGCAGCTTCAGCTCCTCAAGCGTGTATCCGAAGACCTGCTGCCGACGGACTTCCCGGGCATCAGGCTTCGACGTCTCGCTACCGGCAGGGAGGTCGTCCAGATGAACCAGGTTGTTGTCAAGCCATTGTCTGTACGGCCTGGCGGATGCCAGGTTCGCCTTGATCTCATCGTCCCGGATGATCCTTCCCTGGAGCGTGTCGATGAGAAACATTCGGCCTGGCTGGAGGCGGCCTTTTTCGATGATTTGCGAGGATGGGATGTCGACCACGCCGACCTCGCTCGCCATCACCACCAGATCGTCGTCGGTCACCCAGTAGCGGCTCGGTCGAAGGCCGTTGCGGTCAAGGACAGCTCCGATTACCGAGCCATCGGTGAATGCAATCGAGGCCGGGCCGTCCCATGGTTCCATCAGGGAGGAGTGATACTCATAGAAGGCCAGCCGGTCAGGATCCATTTCTCGGTGGTTCTCCCAGGGTTCCGGGATCATCATCATGACGGCCTCTGGCAACGGGTAGCCGCCCAGGTAGAGGAGTTCGAGGGCTTCGTCGAAACCAGCGGTGTCACTGGCGCCCGGGGTGCAGATCGGGAAGATCCGGTCCAGGTCACCGGGAAGCAGATCGGTCTCCAGGAGTGCCTCGCGTGCACGCATCCAGTTCCGGTTCCCCTGGACAGTGTTGATCTCGCCGTTATGGGCGACCAGACGGTAGGGGTGCGCTAGCGGCCAGGAGGGAAACGTGTTCGTGGAGAACCGGGAGTGAACGAGCGCCATAGCGCTCTTCATGCGCGGGTCGGTCAGGTCCGGGAAGAATGCGGCGAGCTGATCTGTGGTGAGCATTCCCTTGTAGACAATGGTCCGTGACGAGAGGGAGGCAAAGTAGACACCGTCATGTCCGCCACCTGCGGCTCCCATCCCAACTGCAGCGGCGTCTCTCCTGTAGAGGCTGATCTCGTGTTCAGACCGCTTTCGGAGCATGTAGGCACGCCGGTCAAGGTCAAGGCCGGCCAGCCTCTCACCACCGGCCTCACAGCAGGCGATGAACACCTGCCGGAAGGTCGGTTCAGCGGCCCTGGCTACTGATCCGATCAGGGAGTTGTCAACCGGCAGGTCGCGCCAGCCGAGGATCTCGAGACCCTCTTCCTCGGCCAGCGAGGCGATGGTCGCCTCAACCGACGCTGCATCACGGGGATCGCGTGGGAGAAAGGCGATTCCGGTCGCGTACTCGCCGGCAGCCGGCAACTTGAAGTCGACTACGTCGCGGTACAGGGCATCAGGAACCTGAAGGAGAATGCCGGCCCCGTCACCGGTGTTCATCTCGGCGCCCAGTGCTCCTCGGTGAGCCATGTTGCACAGGGCACCGATTCCAAGGGCCACGATCTCATGGCTTGCCTCACCGCGCAGGTGGCACACGAAGTTGACGCCGCATGCGTCGTGTTCGAAGCGGGGATCGTAGAGACCCCTGCCCTGTGGCCTATCTGTTGTCATCGGTTCCTACCTGTACGCGGTTTTGTTCAAACAGCGGCTCTCCGGATCTGGGCGTCGTCGACCAGAGTCACAGTTGCCGGGGGCAACCTCGGATGCGGCCACGACAGTGGGGCGCCCCGCCGGCTGGGCCGGCTTCTGGGGCGGAGAGGTGCAAACCTGCACCCATCTCCCGAATCTGAGCAACCAATATAGGCCGTATAGCGACTACAGCCCATCTCTGGTGCTGAACCCCGGACGGTTCAGCGGGAGCGGACCCGATCGTGCAGTGTCCTGTACGGAGCCACCAGCATCAACAGCATTGGGAAGAGCTCCAGACGCCCGACGAGCATCAGAAAGGCCAGCACCAGACGGGCCGGCGTTGAGAACCCGTCGACGAAAGACGCAGTTGGTCCGGCCTTGTTCAGGGCGGGACCCATGTTGCCGAGAGATCCAATGACCCCGCCCATGGCGGTCACCAGATCGGTTCCGAGAGCGGCCACCACGAGTGTCCCGGACACCACGAGCATCCCGTATACGACCATGAAGCCCGCAATCCGTTCAACCATGGGCTCAGCCATGACTCCGGTTCCGTGTCGGACAGGTAGAACGGCCCGTGGGTGGCGAATAGTGCGGAGGGTTCTGCGGGCGTGGGAAATACCAACTATGAGCCGCATGACCTTCACCCCACCTGAGGTCGAACCGGTGCAGCCTCCTGTCATCAACAGGATCAGCAGAATGAGTTGGGGGCCAGCAGCCCATCTCACGAAATCTCCGTCGCTGCCGGGGCCTGTGGCATTACCAAAGCCACCGCTGGTGCCCAGCGTGACCACGTTGAAGGCAGCCGAGCGAAGGGCCCGCGTGACACCCATTCCGTCGTCCACCAACAGGATGGTTACAACCAGGGTGGCTCCGGTGAGGAGCCCGATGTAGCCACGGAACTCCGGGTTGTGGTGGTGGACCGGGCGCCTGGCGGCAAGGGATCTTGAGTGAAGTGTGAAACTGGCTCCACCGAGTATCAGGCCGATCATGATGACCATCTCGACAGCGACACTGTCCCAGTAGCCGATCGAGGCGTCTCTCGTGGAGAAGCCGCCGGTTGATGCGGTGGTGAATGCATGTGCAACGGCGTCGAAGGGCGACATGCCGACTGCTAGCAGAGCGACTGCGATCAGACCGGTCAGGCCCGCATAGAGATACCAGAATCGTCTGGCTGTCTGGGCCATGCGGGGGGCGAGGCGGTCGCCACCCTCGCCCGGTGCCTCGGCCCCGATAAGACCGAGACCGCTGGCGCGGAGAGCGGGTAGCACGGTCACAACCAGCACGACGATTCCCATTCCGCCGATCCACTGGGTGAACTGGCGGTACATCAAGATGCCAGGCCCCTGGTCTGCAATCAGGTTGTGGGACCCGAATACCGTCGAGCCGGTGCAGGAGAAGCCGGAGATCGCTTCGAAGAATGCATCGGCGAGGACAACCGGAAAACCGATTCCGGATCGATTGAACGTGCCTGCGAAGAGGTACGGAAGGGCGCCGAACACCGACACGACGATCCACGTTCCCGCTACTGCCGAAAAGACCGCTGCCCTGTCAATCTGGCCGGGTCGGGTCCAGAGCCACAGCGCTGCACCGGGCAGGAGTGTCACCAGAGCCGCCAACATCATTGCCGTCCCCTCCTGTCCAGCGATGGATTCGATCACCGCCGTTCCGAACATGCCGGCGGAGACAAAGAGGAGGGCGATCCCGGTTACCTGTCCGGTCGTGGTCTCCCACCTGGTTGTCGGCCGCTTCACAGGCTTCCACCATGCTTGCGTGCCTTATAGCGCCGCTTGACCCGGGCTTTGTCACGGAGGAGGTTCAGGAGTGCGGCAACTGCAACGACAGCCGGATAGATGGACAGCCGGCCGAACACCATTGCCGGGAGCAGGGCCAGCCGTACCGAGCGGGGCCAGTCGGTTGGATCAACGATCACTCCGTCGAGGCCGCGTACCGGACCCGCAGTTGCGGTGGCGTGTACGGCAGCCGAGATGGCACCGCTCAGGTCGAGGCCGAACACGGCGACCAGAAACGCTGTTAAGAAGGTCACCGCCACGAACAGAAACTGGAGGACGACTATCTGGCGCAGCGTTTCCTCGCCGGCGACTCGCCCGGCCAGGCGCACCTTCAGGACCGCCCTGGGGTGAAGTTGTCTTGCCATCTCACGAAGTGCCAACTTCATGAGCGCCCTGTGCTGACGTATCTGGAGGCCGCCACCGGCGGATCCGCTCATGGCTCCAATGGAAACCAGGAGAAGCAGGAGCACCGGTGCTGCTGTTGGCCATCTGGCAGGAACGTCCATTGGAAAACCCGTAGTTGAAACCGATGCTGCTACCACGAACAGCAGCCGACGGGTAGCGGCAAGATCGACTCCCGTCGAGGGGAGGAGCAAAAGAAGAACACCCGTGAGATGCAGACCCAGGTACATCGCCAGGCCCGTCTGACGGTGAAGCCCTCCCCTGCCTGCAACGAGGTACCAGAGCGTCACCATGCTCGATCCGGCGAGGAGCATTCCGACAATCGCCACCCATTGGACCGACGGGTCTGCAAATTCGTTGGCACCGTTCGTGAAACCGCCCGTCGAAACGGTGGACATCGCAAGCAGGAGACCGTCGAGCGCTGACTTGCCCGCAAGCATGTAGCCGCCCCAGATGAGGCCCGTCCCGGGGAGGTACAACCTGAGGATGTTGCGGGTCGCGGACATCTCGTCGGGCGCCAGCGGTCGGTAGCCGTCAGAGCTGGAGCGGTCGGCAAACTCCCTCCCGAACCCGAAGAAGGGCAGTATGACTATGCCAATCAGCAGCGCGGCGAAACCCCCCACCCACTGGCTGCCCGCACGCAGGAAGCGCAGTCCGTATCCGAGGTCCATCGGGTCGATGACGCTCATTGCAGTAGTGGTGAGGCCAGTGGTCGCCTCGAAGAGTGCGTCGTCGGGCCGCTGAGCCGCACCGGTCATGATGTACAAGCCGGCAACGAGAAGAATCCCCAATGCCATTGTCAGGGTTGTCGCCGCAATGATGTCGACAGGCTTGGCCTTGTCCGGTCCGGTTACTCGGCCAAACAGCAGGGCCCCCAGCAGGCCCATTCCGCTCCCGGTGATCAGGAGGGGCGGCGAGTCGGCTCCATGACCGAGCAGGTCGATGAGGCCTGAGCAAACTGCCAGGCCGCCAACCATGAGCAGGGCAGCAGATACGGCCCATGCTGTGGCAGTTGTCCATGACGCCCACGGGCGACTGTTGGCACCGGCAGCCACAGGGTCGAGGTGCCCCGAAAGGGTCAGGCGAACAGGGCGGTGACCCTGTCGACAGACTCCGGTTTGGCGAGGACCACAACATGGTCCCGGGCACGCAGGGTGCTTCGTCCGCGGGCAATCTGAGCTTTGCCGTCTCTGACGATGGCTCCGATCAGGGAGTCGTGTGGCATATGGAGTTCTGCCACCGTGCTCCCGGCACATGGGCACGAGTCCGAGACGGAAAACTCAAGAATCTCGACGTCACCCTGGAGATATGTGGCAACGGCCGCAACCGTTCCGACATCGCCGCGCACGAACCTGAGAACGCTGTTTGCCGTAGCGGTCCGGGGGCTGAGGGTGGCTCCGACCTGGTGTCTCTCCAGGAGGTCCAGGAGCTTGAGCCTGTGCACAACGGCGATGGTCTTCAAGGTTCCATCGGTTCCGTTTCGAATGGCTCCGGCTGCCTGCGCGTAGAGGCAGGCCAGCACGTTGGAGTCGTCCTCGCCTGTTAGCGCGATCACGACATCCTGTCCGCCTACGTCGGCTTCTTCGAGCATGTCGGCATCGACGATGTCGCCCCTGAACACGAGGGTGCGTGGCAGTTCAGCAGCGAGCTCCTCGGCCCGTCGCTCATCAAGTTCGATTATGGCCACGTCGATTCCGCGGTCGATGAGTGCCTCTGAAAGCATCTGGGCGGTACGGCCTCCGCCAAGCAAGAGGGCTCGGGTCGGCATGTCGCGGGCAATGCCGAGACGGTGGGTGACGTCCTTGAGGGCCCGTCGTTTGCAGATGATCCGCAGCAGGTCCCCTTCGGCAAGGACCTCGTCGGCTCTGGGGATGAAGGTCGTCTTCTCGCTGGAATGGTCGAGGGCGTCGACGTGGCGGGTGATCGAGCCGACGATGAAGTCCCAGTCGGGTTCCAGGTCCCGGCCGAGGGCGCCGAGGGTGACACCGACCAGCGGAGCATGTGCGGGAAGCCTCACGCCGATTGCCACCACCTCGCCGCCTGCCATCCGGGCCACATCGAGGGCCCCCGGGTACTCCATCAGCCTCAGGACCTGCTCGGCGACCTCTTCATCGGGATCGATAACGAGATGGTCCGCCACCCCCTTGAAGAGTGCATTCACCTCGGGCCTTCTGAGGCGTCGGGACTCGATCCTGACGATCGTCTTTTTCACGCCGGCCTGTCGTGCGAGCAGGGCAGACAACAGGTTGGCCTCGTCGTTGGCGGTTACAGCTACGAGCAGGTCCGCCTTGTCGAGGCCGGCCTGTTGCAGGCAGCCGGGGTCCGTACCGCTACCTCTGACAGCCAGCACGTCGAGGTCCTTGTCGATCTCGCGGAAACGGTCGAGGTCAACCTCGATCAGGGCAATGTCGTGCTCCTGGCCGCTCAATCGCTCCGCGACATAACTGCCGACCTCGCCGGCGCCCACAACGATGATGTACACCGGCTAATCCTCGCCTATCGGCGGCTCTGGACGGAGGATGCCCTTCTCCGTCACGAGAATGTCGAGTGGCACGTCCCAGACACGGGCCTCGAGCAGCGGAACAACCTGGAAACTGTGCGCAATACCGATCAGTACAGGTGGCGTGGGCTGGCTGAGCCGAAATGCGAAGGTCCGGTCGTAGTAGCCCGCTCCGTGCCCCATCCGGTTGCCCCTGTGGTCAGCCGCCACCAGGGGAACCAGAACGACATCTAGACGTTCTGGAGGCACCCGCTCACCGCTGGCCGGCTGCCTGGTGCCGAAGGGCCCGGGCTGCAGCGCCCCGTCAGACATAACGAACTCAAGGTATCCGCCGGGTTGGATCACGGGGAGTGCGACGTACGGGTCCCGTTCCAACAGGGCAGGCCAGGGGTTGATCTCACCGCGTATTCCAACGTAGGCAGCGACCTTGCCTGCAGCCTGAAACTCGTCAAGTTCCATGACGCGCGCCATGGTCTTTTCGCTCGCCCGCTGAACATGATCGTCGGTGAGAGCGGCCCTCTGCCTGATCATCTCGTCCCGTACAGGATCGGACTTCATGGAATGATGTTTGCCCAGCGAGCGTCCCGATTCCAGTACCGGGTGACAAATGTCGCCGGACTGGTGTTTGAAGCACCCCCGTGCGGTCACTAGCGTCACGGCGGTTCTTGTTCTGGGGGCCTTACAAGTGCCCGCCGGAGTCCAGGAACCCGTCGACCGGCGCCGTTGCCGGATTCATACGACAGACGTATCCCGATACCTCAGGAGATCGACCCTTGGAAGCCATCCCCTACCTGGCCGCAGCCTCGTCCGTAATGGGCCTCATGCTGGCCGCCTACTTCTACAACTCGGTGCGGGCTGCTGACCCCGGAGACGAGCGAATGGTCTTCCTCATGACCGAGATCCAAAAAGGGGCCCGTGCCTTCCTGAAGAAGGAATACACGTGGGTTTCCGGCTTCGTTGCGGCCATGGCGCTCCTTATCGCCCTCCTGATTGCGGCTACAGCGGCACTTACCTATGTCCTGGGAGCTGTCCTTTCGGCAACTGCCGGCTACGTCGGAATGACCGTTGCCACAATGGCGAACGCCAGAACCACCCAGGCTGCCAAGGAGGGACCCGGTAAGGCCCTGCCAGTCGCCTTTCGTGGAGGCGCGGTGATGGGGTTCTCTGTGGCTGGCCTGGCTCTCGGTGGGCTCATGCTGGTCTACATCCTCTTCGTGCTGGTCATCGGTGTGGACGATGCATTCGAGGTTGTCACGGCCTACGGCCTGGGCGCCTCGTCGATTGCCCTGTTCTCCCGTGTGGGTGGGGGCATCTACACAAAGGCCGCCGATGTCGGTGCCGATCTGGTCGGAAAGGTCGAGGCCGGCATCCCCGAGGATGACCCACGGAACCCGGCCACCATCGCGGACAACGTGGGCGACAACGTCGGCGACGTCGCCGGCATGGGCGCCGACCTCTTTGAGAGCTACGCCGGCTCGATCATTGCACCGATCTCGCTTGTGGCCTTTGCCCTCGGACTCGGCGCTGAGCATGCATCTGCGGCAACAAACATCTCGCTCCTGTCGTTTCCCATCGCTGTCGCATTCGTCGGCATGCTTGCCTCCATTCTCGGGTCGTTCCTCGTGAAGGGTGGCGACTCGACCGACACCAAGGCGCTCAGCAAGGCCCTCCACCTGGGTACCAACTCGGCTATGGCCATTACCGCTGTGGCAACCGTCGGGATCGCATACTGGCTGTTCGGCTCCGACTCGGCATTCGACAATCCCCTCGGGCTTGCCATTGCAGTCGTTGGTGGCCTTGTGGTCGGCTGGGCTCTCGGAAAGACGGCTGAGTACTACACCTCTGATCACTTCGGGCCCGTGAAGAAGATTGCAAGCCAGACAGAGACCGGGCCCGCTACCACCATTCTCGGTGGTATCTCGGCCGGCATGATCTCGGTCGCCGCCTCGGTGGTCCTCCTGGCAGTTGGCGTGGCACTTGCCTACTGGGGTGGAGAGATGGCCTTTGACTCGATTGGGAATCTGGATGGCGGCATCTACGGCATCGCAGTTGCTGCCATTGGAATGTTGGCGACACTCGGCGTAGTCGTCTCTGTCGACGCCTACGGCCCTATCGCCGACAACGCGGGCGGAATAGCGGAAATGGCCGAGCTGGATCCGAGCGTCCGCGAGGTGACCGATGCGCTCGACTCCCTGGGCAACACCACGGCCGCAGTTGCAAAGGGGTTCGCTGTCGGATCAGCCGCCCTCACGGCTCTCGCCCTGTTCAAGAGCTTCGAGTTCGCGGTGGTGCAAGCGGGTGGAAGTCTCTCGCTGAACATTGGTGAGGTTGACGTCTTTGTCGGACTTTTCCTCGGAGCGATGCTCCCGTTCCTGTTCGCAGCCCTCACGATCGATGCAGTGGGCCGCGCTGCACAGGAGATGATCGAAGAGGTTCGACGCCAGTTCAGGGAGATTCCCGGCCTTCGCGAGGGTGAACCGGGCGTCAACCCCGACTCGGCTCGCTGTGTCGAGATCTCAACCGAGGCATCCCTGAAGGAGATGCTCATCCCTGGCGCACTGGCCGTGGTGGTTCCCCTGATAATCGGCTTCATGAACATCAACGCCCTTGGAGGTTTCCTCGCCGGAGCGCTGGTTTCCGGTTTCTGCCTCGCCATCTTCATGGCCAATGCCGGTGGCGCCTGGGACAACGCCAAGAAGTACATCGAGGCCGGGGCGCTCGGCGGCAAGGGATCTGACAACCACAAGGCGGCAGTTGTCGGCGACACCGTCGGCGACCCGTTCAAGGACACCTCGGGGCCGGCGATGAACATCCTCATCAAGGTCATGACGATCGTGTCGCTCGTGTTCGCCTCGGCCTTCGTGGGGTAGGCCCAGGTCGATGGACCGCCCAGCTGCGCGCAGCTACCGGGGCCCGGTCAGGGGCGTTGTACTGGACTGGAGCGGAACGACGGTCGACGCGTACGTGATCGCACCGGCGATCGTGTTCGTCGAGGTGTTCCACAACCAGGGTGTTGAGATCTCGATGGAGGAAGCTCGTGGCCCCATGGGGCTTCGTAAGGATCTCCACATAGCGGCCCTCACGGAACTGCCGGCTGTTCGGGAACGGTGGTTCGCGGTACATGGCCGCCACCCCGACCAGGCTGACGTAGCGGCCATGTTCGAGGACTTCGTGCCGAGACAGGTCGAGTGCCTTCCACGGTATGCGAAGCTGCTGCCGGGTGTGGCCGAGATGGCAGAGCGCCTCAGAGGTGACCACGACATACGCATCGGCGTGACGACCGGGTTTACGAGGCCGATGGTCGAGGTCCTTCTCGAACACGCGGCTGAGCAGGGTTTCCGACCTGACTGTGCCGTCGCCGGCGATGATGTCGAACATGGTGCCAGACCCAGACCGTTCATGGTCTACAGGAACATGGACCTGCTCGACGTGCACCCGGTCCAGGCGGTGGTGAAGGTCGATGACACCGGTTCAGGTGTGGGCGAGGGTGTCGAGGCGGGCTGCTGGGCCGTCGGGATCGCCCGGTACAGCAACTACCTCAACATCAACTCAATGCAGGAGGCCGCTGAGATGTCTGCGGCTGAACTTGCAGAGAGGCTTGCGTTCACCCGCGAACAGTTGTGGAAGGCCGGTGCCCACTATGTGATCGACGAACCGATGGAACTGACGGCGGTCATCGAGGAGATCAACACGCGGTTAGCTGTCGGCGACAGTCCCTGAGATCAACCCTCGGGGGTCACGTAGGCGGCGCTCAGGCCTCCGTCAACCATCAGATCAGTTCCCGTCACGTAGGAGGCCTCGTCTGACGCCAGCCAGAGCGCTGCCTGGGCCATCTCGGCGGCCTCACCGAAGCGTCCCATCGGCACGTGTACGAGGCGTCGTTCCTTCTTCTCATCGGTGTCAAGGAAGTTCATGAGAAGTTCGGTGCGGAGGGGACCAGGGCACAGCGAGTTGATCCTGATGTTCTGGCGGGCGTGGACGACAGCCAGCTCGCGGGTCAGGGCGAGGACTGCGCCCTTGGATGCCGTGTAGGCGATCTGCGGTGTGGCCGCCCCCATCACGGCCACGAAGGAGGCCGTGTTGATGATCGAGCCTCCACCTGATTCGAGCATTGCGGGAATCTCATACTTGCAGCCGAGGAATACGCCCTTTGCATTGACCCCCATTGTCAGGTCCCAGACGCCCTCCTGCGTCTCGACGGCATCGCTGTCCTCTGAGTGCATGATTCCTGCGTTGTTGAAGGCGACGTGGAGAGCGCCAAACTCCTCAACCGTTGCTGCGACAACGCCTTCCATGTCGGACGCCACCGAGACGTCGGCTTTGAGCGCGATGGCACTTCCGCCGGCCCTCCTGATGTCGGCCGCTGTGACGGCGTTGTCGCTGTCTGAGAGGTCTACGCAGGCGACCCTGGCGCCATTGGCGGCAAACAGGAGTGCAGACTCGCGTCCAATACCAGACGCCGCACCTGTAACCAGCGCGATCTTCCCAGTAAGTCTGCTCATCTGCTTCTCCTGTGCTGAATTAATGGGGGCACGGTCAGCCCGGAAGGACGATCATTGGATCCTTCGGCTCTCCCCCGGTTCTCACCTCGAAGTGCAGGTGCGGGCCGGTCGACCAGCCGGTAGAGCCGCAGCGGCCGATCACGTCACCGGTCTTGAGTGTGTGGCCCTTCGAGACCAGAAGTTCCTCCTGATGTGCATAGACGGTGATTACCGGACCTACGTGCTCGATGAGAACAACGTTTCCGTAACCGTTCTTCCAGCCTGCGAAGATCACCTCGCCGGCCTTGGCGGCCCAGACCGGTTGATTTCTGACACAGCTGATGTCGACGCCGTTGTGCTGGCGGCTTGTTCCGAAGATGGGGTGGATCCTGAGGCCGAACCCTGAGCCGATCTTGCCCTCGATCGGCATGATGAAGCCTGCGCCGGATTCCTTGGTCAGGTCGGGGGCGGACCGTCGCAGCTCCTCTGCGATCAGGTTGTCAATGAGAACGGCCATCTGGTACTGCTCGCGCTCGTACTGCTTCACGGCCGCCTCGTGTTCTCCGATCCGGGTCTCGAGTTCCTCCTTTACCTCCACCTGGGAGATGATGCGCCGGTCCAGCACGAGCATCGAGGACTCCAGTTCCCTCTGTTGCAGGTCTGCGTCGAGGATGGCGTCGTCAGCCGCCCTGGCGATGTTCTCCATTTCGGATTCAAGGGACCGCAGCCGGTCCAGGATGTCGGAGCGGTTTCCTGTTACGACATCCAGGATTGCCGACTTCCGGATGCCTGCCGAGAGGTCTGCTGATTCCAGAAGGATTCCGGGTCGCAGACCCGATATGTAGACATCTACCGCCAGTTCCTCGACCCGGGCACGGGCCTCTCGGATCTCCACGCCAACCTGCTCCACCTCGACCCAGCGGAGGGTCGCCTCGGCTTCAGCGGCTTCGATTGCCTGACGTGACGCAGCGATCTTTGCTTGCTGGAGGGCCACGGCGTCGTCGAGAGCGCCGAGCGCCCCGGAGACCTCGGCATCCTCGGCCTCTATGAGCTCAAGAGCCTCGGCGGCGTCAGCTGCAAGGTCCTTGGCAGCCTCTCTGCGGTCTCTGGCATCGCGGATCGACTCGGTGTCGCCAGCTGCTCCTGTCGGCATCAGGACGGCAAGAGCGACTAGCAGGGCCGTCGAGGTGCGAGACGTGGGGTGTGGCATCGTTGGCATTGGTGGGGTTGGTCGTGCTACGGAACAGCCTGCAGGGTACTGCGCGCTCAGATCGGTCCTCAGGCACGGCCTATTTCGCCTGGTGGAGTGATCCGGGTGGACTCCAGCACCTATTCCCGTGCCAGCTCCGTCCGCATCGCCAGAACTGCGTCCTCGGTTATCTCGTCGGCCCCACGTTCAGGAAGATGGATGGTCAATTCGTGGAGGGTTCCGGTGAACGGGAAGGGTCCGTGATACTCCTCGGACACGGTTGACAGCGCGTCACGGCCAACGTCGAGTCCCGTAGAACCGAGCACCCTGACAACGAAGGGCACTGACATCGACGTAGACGCCTCACCATCCACGAACAGGGTGGCCGTACCGGCGTCACCGTCCCGGTGGAAATGGACACCCACGGACATCTCGCCTTCGGGTAGAGGGTGCTGGGTCCGTACAACGTGGTGATCTGTGAAGATGTTGTAGTCAAACACCAGACGGTCATCCCTGATGAAAAGCGACAGTCCCAGGTTCCCAGTTCCGACTGCCATCAGCACGCCCTCACCGCCGAGAGGCCGTGTGATCGAAGCCTCCACGAGGAAGGAGCGGTTGCCGAGGATGGCTGCGGCCCCGGCAGGAATATGGGAAATGGGTGGTATGTACCGGTAGGTCCGGCCCTCATGGGGTGTACCTGGACGCATCGGGATACGGAACAGTTCGAGAGTGCGGTCATCGAGTGGAAGTACACCGTTGGCCTCAGCTTCGGCCCACCAGAGATCGACCATGGCCCTGAGCCGCTCAGGCTCTGATTCGGCCAGGTTGTTTGTCTCAGACACATCGATATCCAGGTGGAACAGTTCCCAACACTCCTCCTCATAGGACGTACCCGGTGAGTGGCGTGTGACAGCCTTCCATCCGTCGCTGCAGATCGCCCTGTGTCCGAACATCTCGAAGTACTGGGGCCCTTTTCGCGTCGGCTCATCCGGAGCGTTGAACGTATAGGCGAGGCTGGTTCCGGTCATCGGCGACTGTGCCCGGCCGTGGCGCTCGACGGGCATGTCGAGGCCGATCAGGTCGAGGAGGGTGGGTGTCAGGTCGGTGATGTGGTGGAACTGGTTACGCCGCTCCCCTGCCCCGCTGATCCCAGCGGGCCAGTGGACGATGAGTGGATCTCGGACCCCTCCACCGTGTGTCGTCTGCTTGTACCACCGCATCGGCGTGTTTCCCGCCTGTGCCCATCCCCACGGATAGTTGCTGTGTGAGCGGGGCCCACCGATTTCGTCTAGTCGCTCGACGGCGGCATCTACGTCCTCGGGGACCACGTTGAAGTGCTTCATCTCGTCAGTCACTCCGGTGGACCCACCTTCCTGGCTGGCACCGTTGTCGGAAAGGAGCATGATCACGGTGTCATCGAGCAGGTCGAGACCCTCAAGGTGTTCGACCAGACGACCGATCTGGGCATCGGTGTGATCCAGCATCGCCGCAAAGGCCTCCTGTAGACGACAGGCGAAGTCCTGTTGGTTGATGCTGAGATCCACCCAGGGTTCAACCCCAGGATTTCGCGGGGCGAGGACCGTGTCCGCTGGCACCACACAGAGTTCGATCTGGTTCTGGAACCACTCCTGGCGGACGACGTCCCAGCCGGCGTCGAACCGACCCTGGTACTTCTCGCGGTAGGCATCCGGAGCCTGGTGCGGTGCGTGCGTCGCTCCGAAGGCCAGGTACATGAAGAATGGTCGGTCCGGTCTCACCGACTTCGTGTCGTTCACGAAGCCGATGGCCCTGTCGACCAGGTCCTCGCTGACGTGGTATCCGTCTTCGGGTCCGGAGGGTGGATCTGTGTGGTGGTTGTCGACCGTCAACTCGGGGTGGAACTGGTCGGTCTCGCCCTGCAGGAAGCCGTAGAAGCGGTCGAATCCCCGCTGCAGCGGCCAGTGGTCGAACGGTCCCGCTGCCGACGCCTGCGCCATCGGGGCCAGATGCCACTTGCCGACGCAGGCGGTCGCGTAACCATTGTCCTGGAGGACTTCAGCGACGGTCGCTGCATGGTCAGCTATGTAGCCGCGCATGTGCGGGTATCCGCTGTCGAAGTTGGACACGGCCCGCATCCCGACGGCATGGTGGTTTCTTCCCGTGAGTAGACAGGCGCGCGTCGGGGAACAGAGGGCTGTCGTGTGGAAGTTCGTGTATTTGAGTCCCCCCGCAGCGAGACGGTCGATATTGGGCGTGTCGATGCTTGACCCGTAGCAACCCAGGTGGGCGAAGCCGGTGTCGTCAAGGAGGATCACCACGACGTTGGGGCTGCCCTCGGGGGCAGTTGCCGGGTCTGGCCACCAGGGCTCGGATTCGGCGTGTGTTCGCCCGATCACCCCTTTGAACTCTCCGTCCTCTCCTCTGACGCCCATAGCCCGCCTACACCGCAGCTTCGGCCCGTAGCAGAACGGCGGGCCGGTCTGGAAGGGTCTCGTCGAGTGCACCGACCAGGTCGTTTCTTGTGGCCCCAATTGCCGGGTCGTCCCACAGGTTCACCCTCTGGAGTGGATCCTCGGTGAGGTCGTACAGTTCTCCCTCGGTGCCCTCGTGGCATGTACCGGCCTCGTAGCGCGTGCAGAGCATCTGGTCGACGATGATGCTCTGCAGATGAACCTCAGTTCCGTTGGGATGGAGGCTGTCCCATTCGGTAATCACTCCTGCCCGCCCGCCGTGGGCCACATCAGCTTCTGAGAGTGGTAGCGGCACTCCGTCCATCCATAAAGGCACATCGACGCCGGCGATCTGGCAGAAGGTGGGCGCCAGATCCATCAGGCCCACGGGCTCCCTCACGACCGCCGGTTGGCCCGTGCTCGAGGGCGCTGGCCGCCAGACCAGGGGTAGGCGCATCAGTGAGTCCACGTGGTAGGGGCCCTTGAACAGCAGTCCGAAGTCACCCTGGAACTCGCCATGGTCAGTCGTGTAGATCACGTCGAGGTCGTCTTCCCACCCTCTGGCATCGATCGCCGACAGCACTCTTCCCAGCGCTTCATCGACCAGTTCATTTTGTATGTGCACCATGGCGTTCACTTCGAGAACCTGATCTGAGGTGAGGGTCGCCGGCACCCACTTTGCAGGAGCCTCGTAGTTGGACACGAGGTCTCCGTTGTACCAGCGACTCCAGTGAGCCGGCTTCGAGTCGAGAAGCCGCTCCCTTTCGGATGTGTCCGTCGGATAACCGGCCGGCAGGTCGAGATCGCGCCATGGGACCCGGTGCAACTCTGATTCCGGCGGATTCCATGGATGGTGCGGGTCCGGAAAGCTGAGCCAGCAGAACCAGTCCTCGCTGCTGTCAAGTCCGTCGAGCCACGAGATGGCTCGATCGGCCACCCAGTCCGTGTGGTAGATGCCTCGCGGAACCGGGTTGTGCTTGACCTGTGGGGCTCCTGTGTCTCCCCCTCCATCGGGGTTCACCTCAAGGGTCATGTCGAGGACCGGGAAGTACCCGGCCATGTGCTCCGGGTGGTTGTCTCTCAGCCAACTGCCGTAGTGCACGAGGCCTGCCGCTCCGTGGCCGGCGAATTCCATTCGTTCAAAGCCCCGATGTGGTCCAGCCTCGTCCTGGGTGGCTCCGGACACGCCCATTCGGTTCTCTGGAAACCGCAGGAAGGGATCAAGAAATGGCTCGAAGTGGGCTTTTCCGAAGAGTCCCGTGCGGTACCCGGAGTCGTGCAGAAGTCCTGCCACCGTGGGCGCCTCGGCAGGAAGTGGAACCCCGTTCATCCAGACGCCGTGGTTCCGGATGTGCTGGCCGGTCAACATCGTGGCTCTGGAGGGCATGCAGACCACGTTTTGCGGGTGGGCCCTCTCGTAGCGGATTCCATCGGCTGCCAGTGCGTCAACTACCGGGGTCCGCGCCACGGTGCCACCGTTGCATCCGAGGGCGTCGTAGCGCTGCTGGTCCGTGGTCACGAACAGGATCTTGCGCCCCATCAGGTCACCCCCCGTTCGCTGGCTGGAACCCGCGGGAGTATGTCCCGGTCTCGACCAGGTCCTTTAAGCCGAAGAGAGCATCTCCTGTGGCAGCACGAAGCGCATAGGTGAGGGCCTCAGGTCGGATTTCCTGCCTGTAGCTCACCCGCGAGCTGCCCCCTTCAGACTCAACCTGAAGAGATCCGAGGTGGTGCTCGAACTGAAGCGGGCCGGTGATGGTGTACTCGAACCGCATCTGCTCATGATCAACGGAGAGGATCTTCTCGAGGAGGAATCCCCCTGCCGCAGTTCCAATGGTTCTGATTCCGTCCTCAACTGTCGATGACACCATCCCGGGAAACCACTCCGCCTGCCGCTCTGCGGCTCCTACTACGGCCCATACCTCGCGGGCAGGTGCGTCTATGAGGATTTCGTTCGTGAACTCGGCCATCAGGTACCTCCGCGCACCATGATGCTAGATGTCGGCGCGTTGCCGGCCAGCGTCGGGCCGTATGCTCCGACAGAACTACCGGGAGCGATGCCGTGCAAGCTGCAGCAGTTTCAGATCTGTTCGATCCGGAACGATGGGTGTCCGTCGACGGTTTCGACATGGTTGACGTCACCTATCACCGCTGCATTGACCAGGGCACGGTTCGTATTGCGTTCAACCGGCCCGAAGTTCGTAACGCCTTCAGACCATCCACGGTCGATGAGCTCTACAGGGCTCTGGACCACGCCCGGATGTGGACCGATGTCGGCACGATCCTCCTCACCGGCAACGGACCCTCGCCGACCGATGGCGGCTGGGCCTTTTGCTCAGGTGGCGACCAGCGCATCCGTGGAGTTGACGGCTACAGGTACTCGGATGACGATGGTGTGGTCGATCCGGCCCGTACAGGAAGACTGCACATCCTCGAGGTACAGCGCCTGATCCGGTTCATGCCCAAGGTCGTGATCGCCGTTGTCCCCGGGTGGGCGGTAGGCGGTGGGCACAGCCTCCACGTGATCTGCGACCTGACCCTTGCCAGCCGTCAACATGGAGTGTTCAAACAGACCGATGCCGACGTGGCGAGCTTCGACGGAGGGTTCGGATCTGCCTACCTGGCCCGTCAGGTTGGGCAGAAGCGTGCCAGGGAGATCTTTTTCCTGGGGCGCGACTACTCGGCCGAGGAGGCGTGCACCATGGGCATGGTCAACGCAGTCGTTGACCATGCTGACCTCGAGAACGTGGCGTTGGAGTGGGCAGCCGAGGTGAACGCCAAGAGCCCGACCGCCCAGCGAATGCTCAAGTTCGCATTCAACCTGATTGACGACGGTCTGGTCGGCCAACAGATGTTTGCAGGCGAGGCGACGCGTCTCGCCTACGGGACGGCCGAGGCCACCGAGGGACGCGACGCCTTCCTGGAAAAGCGCCCTCAGGACTACTCGCAGTTTCCGTACCACTTCTGAGATCGACCGGAGCTAACGACGCCGACGCATCATTTCTGTTGCTGTGTCCGCTCGGTCTACACAGCGGACCAGGGCTGCCCTGACGACATCGGTGGCCTCACGGGGGCTGTCGCCGGTAATCACACCCAGAACCTCGTGTCGTAGTGCGAGGGGGTAGCGCCTCCACGGCCGGATTCGTGGCACCGTGGAACCGCGAGGCCAGAAGGCCTCGGTCCCACTCGCCCCTATGGCCACCACCGGTAGGCCCGTCTCGAGCGCAAGTCGCCCGACCCCGGAGCGAAGCTGACCCACGCCATCGACGCTCCATTCCTCGACTGGAACGACGCGGCCCTCGGGCATGATCGCCACCGACCATCCAGCCTCAATCTCGGCAGCCGCCAACTCCAGCGCCTCAGAACCGTCAACCGGGATGCACCGGAGGCGGCCGAGCACAGGGCCGATACCTGGTTTGCGGAAGTAGGCCGAGGCGACCAGTGGCCGGATCGGCCGGCCCCAGGAGTGGAACGCGATCGCTGCCAGCAACAGGTCGGCCAGGCTCCTGTGGTTGGCCGCATAGATCGCAGGCCCCACCGGAACGTCGGGTGGTGGACCGCTCTCGGAACGAACAAAGGCACCCATCACGGTGTTCACGAACCGAAGGGTCGATATCAGAGAGGCCTGTTCCGCCGGGTCTGGTTGGAGTGCCATCTGATCCATGATCTCATCCAGGGGGCAGGATGCGACAACCCAGCGACGGGTCGTGGCCCTGTGCTCCGACGTTGACCGCCCAGACGCAGGCGAGTTCAGAACGGCCATCTGCTGCACGGAAGACCGGGAACGAGAAGCGATGCTCCCCGGTCGTTCGAGCAGAGATCACGGGTTCCAGTCCGTCCACCGTCATCCGGATCGGCAGGCCACCCTCGGGAAGGTCTGCATCGAACGCCCAGCCTTCGAGCCGCACAGACCCGTCAGGCCCGGCAGACACCTCGATCCCTCCAACTGGCGGGCCACCAGATTTCAGGGCGGCCATCCGGGAATCGCGTTCACTGGCTGCGTGACAGTCAGGAAGTTCTTCGAATACCCAACCCCTTGCCGAGTAGTCGGCCAGCACCCGTTGGGCGATGTGGAGCGTCAACCACTTGCGGTCATGCAACAACACGACCATTCCGTCTCTCTCACGGTTCTTGAGGTAGTCGATCACCTCCTCGATCGGGGGATCGCGCCACTCCTGCGGGTCTGCTGTCCACCCGGCCAGAGACATTCCCAGGTCGGTGCCCAGACGAGGCCGGATCTGTCCCAGCTCGCCGTAGGGAGCTCGAAAGCAGCTGGGCCTGAAGCCGGTCAGTTCCTCAAGCCCGGCCGATGCCCGTACCACTTCGGCAACAGCACTGTCGTCAGACAACTTCGAGAGGTCGCTGTGCCCCCAGGTGTGGTTGCCGACGGTATGTCCACGATTCAGGAGATCCTGTGTGGTCGTTGCATCCCAGCGCGCGGCGATCGTCTCGCCGATCGGAAAGAATGAGGCCCGTGCGCCGTACTCATCGAGCAGGTCGAGGAGCATCGGCGTGAACATCCAGTGCGGGCCGTCATCAAAAGTCAGGTGCATTACCGGGGCAGCCTCAGCGACTGAGGCCGGGACCACCTCTGACCCGCCTGCAGGTTCACCCGCAGCAACGGCCAACAGGACGGCTATGAAGAAGAGGGGTCCGGCACTGTTGTAGCGGCCCTGTGGCCGCCTGTCAGGTGGTGCCGTAGATCCTGTCACCGGCATCGCCCAGGCCCGGCACGATGTAGCCGACCTCGTTCAGGCACTCATCGACAGCACCGGTCCAGATATCTACATCGGGGTGGGCTGAGTGGAGGGCAGACACGCCTTCGGGTGCGGCCAGGAGGCAGAGGAAGCGGATCGCCTCGGGGCTCTCGGCCTTGACACGGTCGAGCGCTGCTGCAGCTGAGTTTCCGGTGGCCAGCATCGGATCTACGACAATTACGGTTTTCCCCTCCATCGGAGGGAACTTGCAGTAGTACTCGACGGCCTCCAGGGTGTCGTGATCCCTGTACAAGCCGACGAACCCGACCCTTGCACCGGGAATGACCCTGAGGACACCGTCCAGTAGCCCGTTGCCGGCCCGCAGGATCGACACGACGACCGGGTCGTCGACGAGCTCGGGGGCTGATGTAGTCGTGAGAGGTGTCTGGATCTCGACGTGGTGGAGTGCAAGCTCTCTGCTGATCTCGTAGGTCAGCAAGAGGCTGGTCTCGCTGAGGAGTTGCCGGAACCGCTCGCTCGGGGTTTCGATACGGCGCATCTGCGTCAGCTTGTGCTGTACGAGCGGATGGTCGACGACGTGGAGACGGGGTGAGGGCACGGTTTTGGAGAACTCTGGCATTGACCCACCATATGCCCTCAGATCTCCGACTTCGTGTCGCGCCAAACGCTCCTACAAGGCCTACCCTTCCAGCTGTCAGCGACCGATCGGGTGTTCGCCGCTCACCTGCCGAGTGCGGGTCGTAGGCAAGCTCTCCAGACAGGAGCCGCAAGTGTCCCGCCACGGCTACAGGTACTCGGCAGGCAAGCTGCTCAGGCACGGCCTAACCCGCGGTGCATGGCCGCGCATGTGGAACAGGCCTGAGCGCCGCGACTCCTACGACGTGGTGATCATTGGCGGAGGTCTCCACGGCCTGGCAACGGCCTACTACCTCGCCCAGAACCACGGCATAACCAACGTCGCCGTTGTCGACAAGGGCTACCTCGGGGGCGGAGGCTCCGGACGCAACACGGCGATCGTGCGGTCCAACTACCTCACCCCGGAAGGGGTGGCCTTTTATGACCGGTCGCTCCACCTGTACAACACCATGGCCGCTGACCTGAACCTCAACGTCATGTTGTCGCGGCGGGGACACCTGACCCTTGCCCACACCGATTCGGCACTGCGCACGATGAACTGGCGTGCCGAGGTCAACAAGCTGCTCGACATCGATTCGGCTGTTATCGGTCCGGCCGAGGTCAAGCGTCTGACCCCGAGCCTCGATGTATCGCCGAACACCCGGTACCCGATACTCGGTGCCCTCTACCATCCCCCCGGCGGCATTGTCAGACACGATGCCGTTGTCTGGGGCTACGCCAGGGCCGCCGACCACCTTGGCGTGCACCTCCTCCAGGAGACCGAGGTGCTCGACATCATCTGCGACGGTGGTGACGGACCCGACGGCAAGGGACCCGGCGGAAGGGTGACCGGTGTTCGGACCAGCCGTGGCGACATCAGTTCCCCGGTGGTCGTCAACTGCACCGCCGGATGGGCGTCTCTCATCTCGAACATGGCAGGGGTGCCGCTAGCAATCACGACGCATCCACTTCAGGCCGCCGTGACTGAACCGTGCAAGGTGTTCCTGCCCACGGTTGTGGTCTCCGGCTCCCTGCACGTCTACGTCAGCCAGACCGACCGTGGCGAGCTGGTGTTCGGTGCGTCGGTTGACCCGGTCGGCACATACCGGGTCAACGGCACGCTCGAATTCACCGAGGAACTGGCGGGCCATGTCCTGGAGTTGATGCCGGGAATCTCCAAGATGCGCCTCATGCGCCAGTGGTCCGGGCTGTGTGACATGACGCCCGACTACTCCCCCATCATGGGCCACACCCCTGTCGAGGGTTACCTCGTCGACGTCGGCTGGGGCACCTATGGCTTCAAGGCCGGCCCCGTGGCCGGCGAGACCATGGCCGAGACCATCGCAACTGGCCGAACTGCCGAGCTAATTGCGGCATTCACAATTGACCGGTTCACCGACGGGGACCTTGTCGGCGAAAAGGGCGCGGCGGCGGTGGGTCACTGATGATCGTAGTTCCCTGCCCCAACTGTGGTCCACGCAATTCCTCGGACCTGCGTAATGCCGGTGAGCTCGTATCCCGACCTGATCCGGATACCGCCAGCCTCACCGAGTGGCGCTCCTATCTCTATCTCCGGGAGAACCCTGCCGGTTGGGTGACCGAGACCTGGTACTGCCGAACCGGATGTCGCCGCTACTTCACCATTGAGCGCAACACCGCCACCAACGAGATCCGGGATTCAGAAAACTCATGAGCAGTAATCGTCTCCCCATTCGTGGCGGTGAGTTGCTCGACCGCTCCACCAACCTCTCGTTCACCTGGAATGGCCGTGCCTACAGCGGCCACGAGGGTGACACCATCGCCTCTGCCCTCGCAGCCGCGGGTGTCGAGATCTTCTCAAGGGGGATGAAATACCACCGGCGCCGGGGCATCCTGACAGCCAACCACTGGGATCCGAACCTGTCGGTCCAGGTGGGCGACGAGCCAAACGTGCGGGCCGGCAGCCGCCGGCTTGTCGATGGCATGCAGGTGAGTGCCCAAAACGTGTGGCCCAGCCTCCGATGGGACCTCGGCGCCGTCAACCGACTCGTCGGTCGCTACCTCTCGGCCGGCTTCTACTACAAGACCTTCATGCGCCCACAATTCCTGTGGCACAACCTCTATCAGCGCGTCCTGCGCAAGTTCGCACCCGGTGGCCGTGTCCACTGGAAGACCGGAACCCACGGCGAGTACGACAAGCGCTACGCCCACCCCGACGTGCTTGTAGCCGGAGGTGGGCCGGCCGGCATGGCAGCGGCTCTGTCAGCGGCCGAGGCCGGAGCCTCGGTGATGCTCGTTGAACAGGAACCAGAGCTTGGGGGCCACCTGCGATGGGGCGGTCCCGACGATCTGGCAGTGCTGGCCGATCTGAACCGGGCCGTCCACTCCACGCCGGGCATCGAAGTTCTCTGCGACTCCATAGTCACAGGCCGATACGACCACAACTGGGTGGCTGTCGTACAGCGCAACCACGAGATCGCCCCCGAACGCCTCATCAAGGCCAGGGTCGGGTCCCTGATTGTGGCCCCCGGCCTCGTCGAGAGGCCCTACGTGTTTGCCGGAAACGACCTGCCGGGGGTAATGCTCGCCGGTGCCGTAAGACGCCTCATCAACCTCTGGGCCGTCAAGCCCGGCAACCGTGCAGTTGTTCTGAGCGCAAACTCTGAAGGCGACGCCGCTGTCGCCGACCTCGAGTCAGCGGGGGTCGAGGTGGTTGCCGTACTTGACGCCCGCGCAGGTGAAGACGTTGTAGGGGCCCGGGGCCGGGGCCGGGTAACTTCTGTCCAGACGGGCGACGGCCGCACCCTGAAAGCCGATCTTCTGGTTACCGCCACGGGCTGGACCGCTCCCACGTCCCTGCTGAACATGGCGGGCGACCGGCCCGTCTACGACAGGATTGCAGCCCGCTACTTCCCCCAGTCACTCCCCGACAACGTCCTGGTAACAGGTGGAATCGCCGGCGACGGCTCAACCACCGAACTGACGGCACACGGTCGTGAGACCGGATCCCTTGCTGCTCAGCGTGCACTGCGCCTCCGACATGACCGCCTGACACAGACGCCCCGCTCGGCTACGCCCGATTCAGCCCTGCCGGCTGCGATAGCCGACAACCGCATTCCCCTGAGGCGCTCCCCGCATCCAGAGTGCTACCGCAGCACCACACACGGTCTCGTCGACTACTCCGAGGATGTTTCCTCAAAGGATCTGATTCAGGCCACCGGAGAGGGCTTCGACTCGATCGAGTTGATGAAGCGCTACACGACCGTGACCATGGGCCCTGGCCAGGGAAAACTGGAAACCGTGAATGCTGCGGCGGTTCTGGCAGAGGCCAGGGCCGTGGAGATGGCTGATATCGGAACCACCGTGTGGCGGCCACCGTTCTCACCTGTCTCTCTGGGGGCACTTGCCGGCCGAATATTTGAACCTGTCCGGCGCTCAGCCCTCCAGAACTGGCACGAGACCAATGGGGCTACCAACCTTCTGGCCGGCCAGTGGGTCCGCCCCGACCACTACGGCGACCCCATGACCGAAGCCTCAAACGTACGGGAGAATGTCGGCATCATCGATGTCACGCCACTCGGCAAGTTGGATCTGCGCGGTCCGGACGTCGCCAACCTTCTCGACCTGGTGTACGTGAACCGGTGGCAGAAGCTCGAGGTCGGAAGGGTTCGCTACGGCGCCATGGTCGCTGAGGACGGCGTGGTCTCTGACGACGGGGTCACCGGACGTCTTGCCGACAGCCACTACCTGATGACAACCACATCGTCGGGAGCGGCTGCTGTCTGGGAGATGCTCGAGGACTGGCTGCAGACATACAGGCCCGACTGGGAGGTGCACGTAACACCGGTCACAGGTGGGCTCACAAGCATCAACGTTGCCGGCCCGAGGTCCCGAGAACTCCTCGAGAGACTTGTCGAGAACGTCGACCTGTCTGCCGGTGCCTTCCCCTATTTCAGCGTGAGGACAGGAACCGTCTCCGGGGTCCAGGACTGCATCATCTGGCGCATCGGCTTCACCGGCGAGTTGTCCTACGAGCTTCACGTCCCATCAGGTCATGCGCTTCACGTGTGGGAGTCGCTTCTCTCGAACGGCTCCGACCTCGGGGTGGCCCCGTTCGGCATCGAGGCACAGCGAATACTCCGCCTAGAGAAGGGCCACTACATAGTCGGACAGGACACCGACGGGCTCAGCAAGGCGTCAACAGCAGGCCTCGGCGGGCTGGTGAAGTTGGACAAGGCCGACACCATCGGCCTGCCTGAACTGCGTGCCGCCTTCGAGCGAACCGATCTGCCGGTGCTGGTTGGTCTGCAGCCTGATGACCCCATGATCGTGCCCGACGAGGCATGTCAGATCGTTGAAGCCGGAAGCAACGAGATCCTCGGACGGGTCACCTCGAGCCGAATGTCGCCGACCCTCGGTAGGTCAGTCTGCCTGGCACAGGTCGATCCTTCACTTGCATCTGCGGGTACCGCTGTCACCGTCCAACTGGTCGATGGCCGACGGATCACGGCAACTGTCCAGGAACACCACGCCCACGTGGATCCGGAAGGAGCACGGCAACGTGTCTGAACTCGATTTTGTGAGCCCGGTAGCCTCGGGTGCCCTCTCGGCATCCGGTGGCGGCATCGCACTCGAAGACCTGTCCGACCGCTCCAAGGTCCTCGTGCGGGCAGGGCGCAGTACGGCCGCCGGAACCCACCTCAAGGTCACCTACGGTCACAGCCGGCGCCGCAGGGACGGCACCCTCATCTGTGGCAGCCGGCCCGACGAGTGGACACTTATCGCTGATCCGGGTCAGGGCGCCGAGTTGCTTGCCTCGCTTCCAGATGAGGGGTTTGTGAGCGTTGTCGACATCACCCACGGGCGGGCCATGTTCCGTCTCTCCGGCCCCGACTCTGTCGATGTCTTGGCAAAGGTCTGCAACATCGACCTGGCCGACGACATGACCCCTGACGGTGCCGTGTTTTCGGCTTCTGTCGCGAAGGTGACCTGTGATCTGGTACGCAGCGACGTAGCCGACAGGCGCACCTACCTGATCTCCTGTGAACGGTCATTCGGAAGATTCCTGTTCGCCGCTATCGCCGATGCCTGTGCCGAGTTCGGCATCGACGTTCCAGAAGACATTTCGATGCACTGAGCGCATGAATTCCAGTAGCGGGCATTTCCGGCAATAGGGTCACCTCGATGGAGCTCGTCGACCGGCCGGCCATTGAACAGGTTGCGCTGCTGAGAGCCGGTGATCTCTCGGCAACTGAGTTGTTGGCTGCGTGCAGGGAACGGGCCCTGCTTACCGAGCCGATTGTGAACGCCCTTGTCTCGCTTGACTGGGAACGGGCAGCCGACCGGGCACGGGCGCTCGACTCGGACCGGTCACTCTGTGCCGGTGCTCCCCTGCGGGGGCTGGTCACGGCCCACAAGGACCTCCTCGACACAACCGGCGCGCCTACGACATACGGAAGCACTGTCTATGCCGATCACGTACCGGCAGCGAACAGTCCTCTGGTTGATTTGCTCGCCACGGCCGGCATGGTCGTGGCCGGGAAGACCAATACACCCGAGTTCGGCGCAGGTTCCCACACATTCAACAATGTTCACGGTGTGACCAGAAACCCCTGGGACCCTGCACGGAGCCCGGGTGGTTCCAGCGGTGGTGCTGCAGCCGCCCTGTCATGTGGCTCGCTGTCCGTGGCCGATGGCTCCGATCTAGGGGGATCCCTCCGCAACCCCGCATCGTTTTGTGGGATCGTCGGATTCAGGCCTTCTTCTGGCACTGTCCCGGGAACAGCGAGCGCAGATCCCAGGATCACCATGCCCACAAACGGGCCCATGGGTCGCTGCGTCTCCGACGTGGGGCTGCTGCTGGCTGCAATGACCGGACGGTCGGCAGCACCTTCTCGAGTTGAGGCCCCGCGCCTGCTCCTCTCGATCGACCATGGGGACCTGCCTGTGGAACCGGCGGTGGTCTCGGTGGTCGAGGATGCCGCTCGGCAACTCGAGGCCGCTGGTTGGCTTGTGGAGGCGACTGATCTTCCGCTTCCCGGGGTGGACAGGTGTTTTGAGATCTTGCGGTCGCTGACCTACTTCCTGACGCATCCGGACCTCCGTGATGATCCCCGCGTCAAGGAGACCGTCAGGTTTGAGATCGAGCGAGGTGCGACCCTGGATCAGGAGGAGATCAGGGGTGCCCTGGCTGATGAGAGTCGCATCCGGTCGACCTTCAACCAGATGTTCGACTCGTTTGACCTGGTCCTTACACCGACCTGTCAGGTCCCGCCGTTCCCGGTGGGTGACGAGTGGGTAACGGAAATCAACGGCGTCAGGCTCGACAAATATACGGACTGGATGCGGTCCTGCTCACGCCTTACTGTTCCAGGCGGGCCATCTATCTCCCTTCCGGCTGGCTTCACCGACAAGGGCCTGCCTGTAGGAGTCCAGCTCTCAGGTCAACTTGGCGCTGATACCGACCTGCTGGCCGCCGCTGAGGTGGCTGAGTCGGTGCTGGAAACCTCTTCGTGCCCGCCGATCGGCCTGCTCGCCGGGCTGGATCCTGCCTCCCTCCCTCCAGGTCCAACGGCCTGAGCCAGATGGCACACGGGTATGCGTTGTAGGACACACCCTCCGGACCTAGATTGCGCGCGGCGACGCCGCCGGACAGGAAGCAGCCCGACAGGGAGAAGTGTCTGATGTCAACGGAAACAGAGCCCCTCAGGGTCTGGCAGACCGTCGTGCCACCAGAGTGGATCGACTACAACGGGCACCTGACTGAGGGTTTTTATGGAGTTGCCTTCGGTGCCGCCTCCGACGAGTTGCTGATCCATCTCGGTTTCGGAGAGGAGTACCGGAGCCTTCACGGAACCTTCTATAGCGTTGAGGCCCACATTCGCTTTCTCCGGGAGGTGCACGAGGGATCCTCAGTCGCAACGGACACCTACGTGCTTGGCGCCGACACCAGACGCCTCCATATCCACCACGACCTGTTGGTCGACGGCAATCCCGAACCCGTTGCCACCCAGGAGGCGATGCTCCTGCACGTCTCCCAGTCGCCTGACGGCGGAGCCCCCCGCACCTCCCCGATGGTCGACCCTGTCCTGACGCGTGCACTGGCCGCAGCCGCCGCTCACACCGGTGCGGCTCTCCCGGACCATGCCGGCCGTGGCGTCCGGAACCTGCGTTGAGTAGGACCAACACCGAGAACAGCGCCCCTTCTGCCCTCGTGGGCGTCTGGGCCCTTTTCCTGGGCTTTGCCTTCCTGCAGGTCGGCAACGGTCTGCAGCGCATCCTCCTTCCGATCCGAGCCGAGTCGGAGGGCTTCAGCGCCGGCGCAATGGGTGCGGTCATGGCATTCCACTTCGCCGGGTACCTTGCCGGAGCCAAGCTGATCACCCGGGCACTCAACTCCGTCGGCCACATCCGGGTCTTTGCTGCTCTGGCCTCTCTGGCCTCCACAGCGGTGCTTCTCACCGCGGTTCTGGTCCTTCCGGTGGCATGGAGCGCCATCTACTTCGTAGGCGGAATCTGCAACGCCGGTGTGTTCGTGGTTCTCGAGAGCTGGCTGAACGACAAGGCAACCAACGAGACCCGGGGGCAGATACTCGGCATCTACATGATGATCATGATGGCCAGCACGGCCGGTGGCCAGATGCTCGTCAACCTGGCCCCACCTGAGGGCTTCCAGTTGTTCGTGCTCTCGTCGGTTCTCATCTCGATTGCCGTCATACCCGTCACCCTCTCGGCAGGGATATCGGCGCCGATGCCCAGCAGCGAGACGATGCGGGTGAGGGAGCTGTACCAGACCATCCCCTCCGCTGTCGTCGGGATCATTCTCTGCTCGTTCGTCCAGTCAGCCACCACGAGCATGGCTGCCGTCTTCGGTACTGCTGCCGGTCTCAGCACACAGCGCATCACTTTGTTCACCTCCGCTGCGGTTGTCGGTGCCGTTCTCCTGCAGATGCCGCTCGGACACCTGTCTGACCGTCACCCGCGGCGGGCAGTGATCCTGGTGGTGGCCTCGATCGCCCTCGGTCTGGCGCTTGTTGGAGCCGTCATCCCACCGACCAGCCTTGTCCTTATCCCGCTGAACCTGGCCTTCGGAGCCTTTGTGTTCCCCATGTACGGGCAGTTCGTGGCCCTTGCAAACGACTGGGTTGCACCACAGAAGCGAGTTGCGGCCGCCTCTGCCCTGATCCTTGCATCGAGCACCGGTGCTGTTGCTGCCCCCATGACGCTGGGTGCAGCGATAGAAGTGTTCGGGCCTGGCGGCTACTACCTGTCTCTTGCTGCCGTGCTCGCCGTGCTCGTCTTCTATCTCGGCTACCGCAGCCAGGTGCGCGAGGCTGTACCTCTGGAGCGGCAGTCGGCCTTCCAGCCGGTGCTCGCCAGGTCTGGTGCAATCGCCCACTCCGTCACCAGGTGGGTTAGGCATCCCCTTGCAGAGTGGAATCGTGACATCCCTGCCAGGGATGACCACACCTGACTATCTGCCTGTTGACCTGAAGATCGCCACGACGGCGTGATCGTCGACGTGCTCTCCGGCCTCGTAGACCGGGACCCGACGTATCTCCGGTTCACTGATTCGCCCAGAATCGCAGTCGCTCAGGAATCGTTCCCTGAACCCCAGATTTTCGTAATGGTCAGAGTTGATTCCGACAACGAACAGCGCGCCTGTTGCCGAAACTCGGTAGAGCTCGTCGAATGCCGCTGTCCCGACATGGCCGTGGGTGAAGGTTCCAGCACTCACGATCCCGTCATAGGCCCCGTCGGGCAGGCCGATGTGTCCCGTGAGGTCGCCCACAGTCAGGTTTCCGTAGATCGAACGACCCTGGGCGTCGGTCTTGTGGCCTGCCTCATCGAGCATTTCCGGGGAGAGGTCAAGGCCGTCGGGTCTGGGGCCTCCTAGCTCAGCCAGACCCACCCCTACCAGTCCAGTTCCACAGCCGATGTCGAGCACACGCCGGGTAGCGCTGTCAGAGTTGTCCATGAACGCTGCCGCAACCTGAAATGGGTAGATGTACCCGTTGTCTGAAACGAAGCCGGCCTCATAGCTGGCGGCCCATTGACGGTAGAGCCGCTTGTTGTCCTCTGGCGTCCTGACCGAGTAGGCCTCGTCGAGACCGATCTCAGGAGGATCCACAGGGCCGGTGTTAGACATTGACGTCATCCACCGGCGCCGAGTCAGCGTCCATCGTGCGCAGACCCTCAGGTCCGAGGATCATCTCGATGGCGCTTCGCACTCCCCTGTCAGCCGTGACGGTCTCGGGTCGATGGAGCATCGACAGCATCGTGCGTCGCCTCAAGAGGTCATCGGGTCGGAGAATTCGCTCATGACGGCCCATCACAATCACCTCGGCCATGCTCAGTGGGTCCAGATCTCCGAGCGGGCTGCCTAGGGCAGATTCACCACGCACCAGATCCAGGACCTCGTCCATGCGCCTTCCGTGGCGGCGCCACATGAGCGCAGCGGCATCGGAACCGATTCTCAGCCCGGCAGCCCGCGAAATGCACGACCGACGGTCCTCCTGTGACGGCTCCCCAAACCACTTCTGAGCAGGTGGCATCGGTTGCAGTCCACAGAGGCGAACGGCATCTACAACCTCGGCGCCGACGTTCAAGCAGTCTGAGAACTTGCCACCCAGAATGGATACCACTCCCCGCCCCTCGTCGGTCTCGACTGCATGTCGTCGTGACAACTCCGTCCAGTCGCGCCGCCGTGCTGATCCTCCCGGCGGAACAACGAGGGCCCGTACACCGCATCTCTCAGAGATGACATCAGATGCGTCAAGGTTCCTGTCGAGGTTGAGTCTCTGGCTCGCCTGCTCGAGCAGGAACGACCTGTCCTCATCTGTGACCACAACTTCGGGATCATCGACCGGAGTATCGGTTGTGCCAATCACAGAACGGCGTCCCATTGGCAGCACGTAGAAGAGACGCTCGGCGTCATCGAAGAAGGCGAGGATGCGCCCTGAGTCGGTTATCTGGGGCACGGTGAGGTGCACGCCCTTCGAGTAGACAAGACGACTCTGCGTCGTGGAACGCGTGAGAGAACCGATCGCGGGAACACGCGGACCCGCAGCGTTCACCACCACCCGCGCAGTTGCCTCCATTGGTGATCCGGTCATCTGATCTCTGAGGGTCAGGCGCCAGGTCTTCGAGTTGAACTCGGCCTTCTCCAATGCCACATAGTTGGCCACCACCGCACCGTGCTGCTCAGCACCGATGACGAACTCGGAGACGAACCGTGAGTCGTTGTCGGCCAGCAGGTAGTCGGAGTACTCAACTCCTCCCCTGATCTGGCTGGCCTCAACGGCCGGCTCCAGCCTATGGATGGTCGGCCTGGACCTGTGGCGAGGTCGCGCTGTATTGAGGCGGCCAAGCCCCCAGTAGGCGTTGGCTCCGAGGGCGGCGAACCAGGGGGCGAAGGGTGCTCCCTGTTCGAGAACCGCCATGAAGCGGGTCTCGAGAATCCGTGTCGGGTAGGCCGCTGCAAGACGGTTGCGGGACCGGCAGAGCCCTGCCACGAGCCGTATGTCATAGCTCTCCAGATACTTGAAGCCTCCCCAGATCATGTTGGAGGACTCCTGGCTGGTTCCAGAGGCGAAGTCGTGAGCCTCGACGAGAGCGACCTTGAGCCCGTGTGCTGACAGGGCGAGGGCTGACACGGCACCGTTGATTCCGCCGCCAACCACGATCACGTCGAATCGTGTACCCGACAACCTCTCTAGAGACACTTCTCTCGACAGTGGCTCGCCGTGGCGGTGGGGTTTGTCCAGGTGCACACAATCTTTCTAGCGGCATACCGGGTATTTGGCGCGGCCGCTGTGGGGGGGCTCGCCACCTCCGACTACGGTCGATTTGTAATACCCGCCCGGGATGAAGGAGAAACCATGCCGTTCGCAGAGGTAAACAATCAGACAATCCACTACGTGGACTCGGGTGGCGACGGGCCCGTCATCCTCCTCAGCCACGGTTTCTCCATGGGCCATGAGATGTGGGCCCCTCAGGTGGGGCCCCTGACCGAAGCCGGCTGGCGTGTCGTCACCTACGACGAGAGGGGCTGGGGTCAGACGGTCTACACCGAGCCGTTTACCTACTGGGACCTTGCCGACGACGCCCTGGCTCTGCTGGATCACCTCGGTGTCGACTCTGCAGTCCTCGGTGGCATGTCGCAGGGTGGTTTCCTGACGGTCAGGGCGGCTCTCGCCGCCCCTGAGAGGGTTCGCGCCATAGTCATTGTCGACAGCGACGCAACCGCCCTGAATGACGAGGAGCGTGCGCAGTTCCAGGGCTTGTTCGATGCCGCCACTGCCGATGGTCTGGCGGGTCCGGTGGGAGACATCCTCGCTGGGGTGCTGTTTGCTCCGGGCTTTGATGCAGCCATCTGGAGGGCAAAGTGGAACGCCAAGCCTGTTTCGGCCTGGATGGCTGCCAAGGAGTGTCTGTTCGAGCGTGACGCTACCGACGACCGCCTAGGGGAGATCACGTGCCCTGCGATTGTGTTCCATGGCGAGGTGGACGCCGCCATACCGCTCGAACGTGGACGGGCGATGGCTGACGGATTCGGTGGTGCCACGACCTTTGTTCCGGTGCCGGGTGCGGGCCACTCGAGCAACCTCGAGAACCCAGCGGTCGTCAACCCTGCCCTTCTTGAGTTTCTGGCCAGCCTGAACTGATCAGGTGGGGCCGATCACCTGCATGAACGCAGTGACAGAGCTCTGTTCAAACAGACCGGCGAGGGTGTAGGGGTCACCGGCCGCAAAGGCGACTGCATCATCGTGGCTGGGTAGGTCGATAACGATGAGAGATCCGCACATCTCACCCTCGGGGTCCATGAGTGGACCACCGAACACCACCTTGTAACCACTGACGTAGTCGAGGTGCCGTGCACGGGTCTCAGCACGCAGGGTGCCTGCATCAGACCTGTCGACGTTGTAGACCACGAAGTGCACTGAGCCTCTGGGTTTGACTGGACTCAGTCTGCCATGGCCTTCAGGCGTGCGATGTCGAAGCCGGCCAGTTCCTTGTAGGCGTTGGCCTCGCGTTCAAGGTCGTGTGCATCAACGCAGGTGTGGCGATCGGTGCATGACCCATCGCAACGGTCCTTCACCCACTGCATCACCCTCTCAGGGCCAGCCTGCCTGTTTGCCAGGACAAGACGGCCTGTCACATCCCTACGCTCCTCCTCATAGGAGACAAGTGCTGCGACGGAATCCGGCTCGGCCTCCAGCGCCCGTGCGAGGGCCTCTGCATCCAGAATTCCCTGGCTGGCACCGTTGCTTCCGTTGGGCCGCATCGGATGGGCAGCATCGCCGAGGAGGGTGACGCGTCCGTGTGACCAGCGCTCAAGGGGGTTCCTGTCGACCATCGGAAACTCGTAGGCCGTCTCGCTGGCTGCGATCAGGTCACCTACGTGTATCCAACCGAAGTCCCAGTCCTCGAACCAGGGTGCTATGTCGGCCGGATCAACCGGAGTGTTCCAGTCTGCGATGGTCACGTCGAGGTCCACAGGTCGTTCGGCTACCCAGTTGACGAGGGCCGTACCTCCCGGGGCCAGAGGATTTCGAATCGGATATACGACCGCCTTCTGCTGCTCGTGCCCCGCCATAAACATGGTGCGGCCGTCGAGGAAGGGCTCGGCTTCTACTGCCCCTCGCCAGAGAACCAGCCCTGAGTAGTGCATCGGGCCCTCGGCAGGAAACAGCAGGCGCCTGACAGATGAGTGGAGTCCGTCACAGCCGATCAGGGCGTCTCCCTGGACGGGGTCCAGGGCAGCACCGGTTCTCTTGTCCACGAAGTTGGCGGTCACCCCCCTGTCGTCCTGGTCAAAGCCGGCCAGGTGGTGGCCGGTCATCACCCGGTCTTCCCCGAGTTCCCGCCGCGCGGCCTCAAGCAAGATCATCTGGAGGCGGCCGCGGTGGATCGAGTACTGGGGCCAGGGGTTGTCGGCCTCAAGGCCCCGCGGCTCAGACCAGATGAGGGTTCCGTCGTCGCTGCAGAACCGGAGTTCGCCTGTCATGACGGCGTTTTCGGCCAGGGGGGCCTTGAGGCCCAGGGCGTGGAATATCCGCACACAGTGTGGAAGCAGGTTGATGCCGACGCCCAGCTCACGTGGTTCTGTCACCGATTCGAAGACCGTTACGTCGTGTCCTGAGCGGTTTAGGCAGAGGGCCAGGGTCAGGCCGCAGATGCCACCTCCGGCAATCAAAACACGACTGTGCCCATACACATGTGTTCCTGCTCCGCCCACGATCCCCACGCTACCTCCTGGCGTAGAGCCGTCAGATTGAGAGGAGTTGTCCCAGACGTTCGGACATGTCGGCCGGTGGGTCTGCGACCTCGACAAGTTTGTCTCTGCTTCGCTCCCCTCCAACGATTCTCAGGTTTCGCCGGGAGATCTCAAGAGCGGTGGCGAGAGCCCGCAAGACGGCCTTGTTGGCCTTCCCGTCAACGGCTGGGGCCTGTACGGCTGCAAGCAACACGCCATCTGGTCCCCAGGTGCCGCCCACATGCTCACTTCTGGCCCGTGGCCTGATACGCACCGGGAAGCGAAACGGCTCTGGTGGAGGCACCTAACTGCCGCCGGCGTCAGGAAGTAACATCGCCAGTTGCCGTGACCTAGCGAACAGGGCTCCGGTCGAGTCCCAGAGGGTTCCGGACTCGATCATCCGGCCGTCGTGGAGGTCCTCGGTCACGAACTGCCCGCACACCCAGCCGGGTGCCGGCCGCTGGCGGACATGGACCGTCAACTCGATTGTGGGAACCCAGCCGATGCGACCGAGCAGGCCGAAGATGGGTGGCGGAAAGGCATCGACGAAGAGCGCCGCCGAGAGTGTGTCGGGTTGACGGCCGTCGCTGAAGCGGATCCAACCCAGGGTCTTTGCCTGCTTTCCTGCTGCCGCTGTCGCGTAGTCAGGGTGGACACGCATGTCCACGCGACTTTGGATGTGCAGTTCAACGCCCTGTTCCAGACCGGAGCGTTCAACGCACTCGTCAGGTGGCGGGATGTCAGGCATCGTCTCGGTGACCACGTGGCCGTGCCCTGAGCTTCCGTCCAACTGTCCAAAGGCTGCGAGGATCTCCAGACGATCAGTGCCGCCCTGGCTGAGGCTGGCCCTCGCCGTCGTGACGCTGCGTCCGGTTCGGAGTATTGATGCTGTCAGGTCGGCCTCGGCACCACCCGTTCCTGGCCGCAGGAAGTGGGCTGTAACCGACATCGGGTCAGGGTGGGAGCAGAGTTGTCGGACAGGCTGCAGCGCTGTAGCCACCAGATAGCCACCGTTGGGGTTGTCGCCGATGTTCCAGCTGTCGGTCAGGTGCGCCTTCCAACAGCCCTCCCCGACCGAATCAGCTGCTGTGTCGGCGTCGAACTGATGGATCACCGCATCACGAAAGGGTTAGACATCGGCTTGTCCGAAGTGTTGATCCACACGCTCTTTGTGCGCGTGTACTCGTAGACGGCGTCCATGCCAGCCTCACGTCCGTAGCCGCTCTGGCCGAAGCCGCCGAAGGGAGCGACCGGTGAGATGGCCCGGTACGTGTTCACCCAGACGATCCCGGAGCGGATCGCCTTGGCGACCCGGTGTGCCCGGGCAACATCCCTCGTGAAGACACCGGCACCGAGCCCGAACTCGGTGTCGTTGGCGAGCGCAACGCCCTCCTCCTCGGTCTCAAACGAGAGGACGGACATGACGGGCCCGAAGAGTTCGACCCTGGTGCTGATCACATCCTGGTCGCTGCAGCCAATGACGGTCGGCTGGAAATACCAGCCTGAGTCCATACCCGCGGGCCTCTGGCCACCGGTGTGGATGGTCGCCCCCTGGGCTGTCGATTCGGCGATGACAGCCTCAATGCGGTCCCGCTGAGCCTCGGTAGCCAGTGGCCCCATCTGGGTGGCCGCATCGAGGGGGTCACCAATCCGGACGGCCTCGGCGCGCCTGACCACCTCTGTGATGAACTCGTCGTGGATGCCGGCCTGGACGAACACCCGTGTGCCAGCCACGCAACTCTGGCCACTTGCTCCGAAGTTGCCCGCAACGGCACCGTTTACCGCACCCTCGAGGTCGGCATCGTCAAAGATGACAATTGGCGACTTGCCGCCCAGCTCCAGCGAAACGGGAGCGAAGTTGGCGGCCGTGTTGGCGACAACATGGCGTGCAGCGTCGACACCTCCTGTGAATGCCACGCGGCTCACGAGGGGATGGCTTGTCAGGGCCCGGCCACACGGCTCACCGAAACCGGTGATCAGGTTGAACACCCCGGGTGGGAAGCCAACCTCGTCGACCAGCTTGGCGAACTCCAGCACCGGGGCCGGAGCCTCCTCGGAGGACTTGATCACGACCGTGTTGCCGGCTGCAAGCGCAGGTGCGGCCTTTGTCGCCGTGAGGAGCATCTCGGCGTTCCACGGGACAATTCCGGCGACCACGCCGATCGGCTCCCGGGTCGTGAATACATGCAGGTCCGGCTTGTCGATAGGAAGCGTGTCACCCTGGATCTTGTCGGCCAGGCCGGCGTAGTAGCGGTAGTACTCGGCCACGTAGGCGGACTGGCCGCGGGTCTCAACCGCCAGCTTTCCGCTGTCCCGGGTCTCGACGGACCCAAGGTGTTCAGACCGCTCGGCCATCAGGTCAGCGAGGGCGTAGAGCAGGCTGCCACGGCGGGTCGGTGTCATTTCGGCCCAGTCGCCGTCGTAGAGAGAACGCCGCGCAGCACGCACGGCCCTGTCGACGTCCTCTTCGGTTGCAGCTGGAGCTGATGCCCACGCTTCACCGGTTGCCGGGTTGATGGAGTCGAAGCGAGCACCGTCGGAGGCATCACAGAACTCGCCGTCTACGTACATCTGGTAGTCGATCACTGCGCCTCCCTCTCCAGGAAGTCGATCAGGGCTGTTGCGAACACGTCCGGGTCCTCGATTGGTGGAAGGTGATGGAGGTTGTTGAGAATACGAGCCTGCCCGTTCTGCACGGATTCTGCCAATGCGGTGGACATGGCCGGGGTTGAGCCGACGTCCAGCTCCCCTGTCATTGCAAGAACAGGAGCGCTGATCCGTGCAGCACCTTTCGGCATCAGCGGGTCTCCGTCGATGAACAACCGGTACGCCTTCAGGTATCCGACAAGGTCTGTCGAGCAGAGCCGCTCCCCCACCGCAGCGACCCGGTAGGGGTGCTCGGCATGCCAGTCGGGCTCAAACCACCGGTCGATCGCCATTTCGGCCACTACCTGCATGCCGTCGCTCTCAGCTGCGGCCAGGCGCTCTCTCAAGCCGGCCACCTGGCCGGCCGTACGATCGGCCACGGTGTTCAGGAGGGCCACCTTGTCGAACAGGTCCGGGCGCCGTGCCGACGCCGCTAGGGCGATCATGCCGCCCATTGAGATCCCAGCCACCTCAGGACGAACCAGACCCTGCGCCTGGAGCACGCACAGGAGTTCGTCAACAAAGTCGTCAATACTGCGCTCACCTGGCTGGTCAGGCGTACGGCCATGGCCGGAGATGTCATAGCGGACAACGGTCCTGATCTCCGCCAGGCGATCGACCACCAGGTCCCACATTGTGTGGTCGAGGCCCACGCCGTGGATCAGGACCAGGGGCGGCCCCACACCGTCCACCCGGGTAAAGGGTTGGTGCCTCATTCAGGGTCGAGGCCCATTTCCTCCATGTCGGAGTAGCGGTTGCCAATGCGGTGGTGAGGCCTACCACCGACCGACGCACCGATCGCCACCACGATCTCGTCGGGAGCAGGCGCGTCCGCAACCGTTATCTCGAGGGTGAGGTAGTGGGACCTCCAGCCGGGATCCGCCTTGTGCATCATCGGAATCGAGATGGTCGCCCCGGGGCCACCCCTGGTGTTGGTGAACGAGAGGTACGAGGTTCCACCTACAGCGTCCCTGAACACGTTCCCGAACCGGAGGGTGTGGATCAGGGCTGATCCGTGCTCGACCTCGCCGGACGTTCCGACCATCGCCGCCTTGCCGTACCCCTCGACCGCGTCGCCACCACCGGCGGCCTCGACCAGCCTGGGCACGACCAGTGCGCCGAGTTCAGGCGCTACCTCGAGGATTTCGGGCCTCAGGTCATCGACGAACCCTGCCCCGGCCCAGGGGTTTGCGATGACTGCGGCCACCCCGTATAGGCACAGGGGCGGATCGGCCGCCCGCCCTCCCTCGATGCGGACCTCCTCGGATTGCGTCACCAACTTTCGTACCTCGAGTGCCATCAGGCCGTGCCCCCCTTATTTCGCTTCCTCGGCAAAGAGTGGCATGACCCGTTCGGTGAACATGGTGATGCTGTCCATTACGGCCTCGTGGGCCACACCCGGGAAGTTCGACCACAAGAGGAGGGTCTTCAGGTTCAACTTGTCCTTCATCTCCTGAATCTTCTCGGCGATGTACTCAGGAGTGCCGAACAACATGTTGCGTGGGTGCAGCCATTCGTAGGACAGGAGATCAAGCTTTCCGGCCGTGTCGGGCAGTTCCTCGCCGGGGAACATGTGGTTCCCGAGACCCCGGAAATGACAGACCCACTCCAGGTAGGTGAGCATCCCGGGTCCGCCAAGGCGTTCGGCCTCTTCCATGGTTTCTGTCACGAAGAGGTCCCGAACCAGGGCCACACCTTCTCCCATCTCCACCTCTGCGCCCCTGGCCTCTGACGCGGCATCTCGGTACATTTCGAAGCGCGGAACCATGGCGTCGGTGGGTGGTATCCAGAACATGCCCTGCAGGTCGTTCTCGGCTGCAAAGCGAATTGACGGTGGGGTGTCGATTACCTGCCACAGTGGAGGGTGGGGCTGCTGCATCGGTCGCGGCACGACTGCCAGGGCGGTGATCTCGCCGGTCTCCGGATCGGTATTCGCTGCCGTCGGTGGGCTCATCGAGTGATCGAAGGTGAGGCCCGGTTGGGGGAAGGTGAAGTGGTCACCCTCAAAGGAGAAGAACTCCTCAGTCCAACAGCGCCTCATCACCTCGAGCGTCTCGGCGAAGAGCGCACGGTTGACGTCTGAGTTCCTGACATCAGAGGTCGGGTTCATGTTCACCGCCTCGCGGGGATAGATACCCCGACCCACACCGACCTCGAGACGGCCACCGCTCATGTGGTCGAGCATTGCCAAGTCCTCGGCGAGCCGGATCGGATGGTGGAAGGTGATGATGCTGGCGGCCTGTCCGATCCTGATCTGCTCTGTGCGCGCCGCCAGGTCGGCTGTCATGAGGACCGGGTTGGGGCAGACCTCGAGCCCCTCGTGGCCGAAGTGGTGTTCGGTGGTCCAGATGGAGTGCCATCCGTTGCGGTCGCAGTAGGTGGCTATCTGGCGACCCTCATCGACCACCTCGTGGAAGGGCTTTGCGAGGCCGAGGTTGTTCTGGTTGAGGAAGTATCCGAAGTGCATGTCCGTGCTCTCTGTCAGGCGACCAGATCCTGGGCACACACCTTTTTGCCTCGCTGCCTGCCCGACTCGAGGTTGCCAGATGCTACGCCGGGCGGTTGTGCCGGTCAACGTCACAGCCGTCGAGGGGCATGGCCCCCCTGTCAGTCGATAACCGGGAGGTCTGGTGGAGCCCTGCGTGAGAGCAACTGCGGGCCCTCACTACGGACAACCACGTTCTCCTCGTGGAGCATCAGTTTGCCGGGCTCCCAGGTGAGGCCGGGTTCCAGCGTGAGGACCATGCCCTCCACGATCTCGGTGTTGTCGTCAGCGGTATTCGAGGGCCACTCCGTCACCTGCATTCCGAGCCCGTGTCCCAGACGCCCAACGGAGTTCCCCAACGAGCCTCCAGCGGCAAGGACCTCGGCCATTGCTGCCCAGACGTCGCTAGTGGTGGCACCCGGATGCATTGTCCGCAGTCCCGCCTCGGTTGCCTCCCAGACCGTCCGGTATGCCTTCGCCGCGTCCGGGCCGACCTCTCCGAATGCGAAGTAGCGGTCAAAGTCGCTGGAGTAGCCGTCGAATATCGAGCCGGTGTCGAACATGAGCAGGTCGCCGTGTTCGATCAACCTGTCGCCGGGCTGTTTGATCACATCCGTGAAGCCGGGTCCGGTGGCACCAACCAGGTACGGAACGTCATCGGCTCCCCTCTGCAGGAGGTCGACCTTGAAGGCCCGAAAGGCCTCACGCTCGCTCATGCCGACATGAACGAAATCGGGAAGGGCAACAAAGGAATCGGACACTATGGCGCAGATGTGGGCCACCTTGGCGATCTCGGCCTCGGATTTGACCATGCGCAGTGAGCGCACGATCTGGGTTGCATCTACGAAGTCGACGCCTCCCAGACGGCCCCGGAGCACCGCATAGTCACTCAAGGGCATACGCAGGTGGGTCTCGTGTCCCATCGGTAGCCCGACAGTGCCGCCCGGACCGACCACATCGCCCAGAGCGGCAGCAAGGAGGGAGATGCCGTCATCACCGGGCTGTGGTGCGGGCCAGGTGAGGATGGAGTCGACCCATGTACCCGACATGGTGTCCTCCCCGATTGCAGGGATGACGGCTATCGGCTTTCCGGCCGGGGGTACGACCACGAACCATGATCGGGTGGGACTCTGCCAGAAGGGTGTATGAAAGCCGGTGAAGTACCTGACCTCGGGTTCGGTACAGACGAGGAGGCAGTCGATGCCGGAGCCGGCCATCATCTCCTGGGCGGCCTCGGTCCGTCGCCGGTATTCGGCCTCAGGAAACCCCCGGGGTGGCGGCTGGCCGATCAACCGTTGCCTCGATAGATCCCTGCGGTGAAGAGCCGACCAAGACCGGGAACCTGATCATCGACCCCGGCGAGTCTCAAGAGGTGCCATGTGAGCGCAAGGTTGCTGGAGACGACCGGCCTGTCGAGACGCTCCTCCAGATCGGCGAGGACACCGAAGGTCCTGAGGCTGGTACAGGAGACGAACACGCCCTCGCATCCGTCTGAATCTGCCACGATGGCTACACCGTCGGCAACGGCACCTTCGGTGATCCGCGCAACGACGTGGTCATCTGGTTCAAGGAAAGATCCGACAGCCACAACGTCTAGCCCGGCCGACTTGAGATGCCGGACGATTCGATCCGTAACATCGGCCGTATACGGGGCCACGATGCCGATGCGGCTGACTCCAAGGGCCGCAAAGGCTGCTACGGCGGCTGTGATGGGATTGGTGCAGGGCACTCCCGGATGGGCCGAGTTGAGGGCCGCCTCGATCCCTTCCTCGCCAATGAGCGTGGCTGCCGACGTACAGCCGTAGCCGATTGCGTCCAGTCGAAGTTCGACAGGAAGGAGGGCCGCAGCCAAGGGCAACCTCTCCTCCATCGCTGTCAGCGAATCAGGCGTAATGGTTGAGTCGTTGGCAATGCGGGACACATAGTGGTCGACACCGTCAATGTCAGGCGCCCGAAGTTCTGCCTCGAGCGTGTGATCTGACTCGAGAACGATCACACCCAACCGTGCGCGCTCCCCAAGACCGCTGTCGGTGCTGACCTCAAGTTGGAGTAGGTCGGCTCTGCTCACATGTCCACCGTATGGCGTTCCTGCTGGCTGAAGAAGGAGGCTCCGGTCGGGATTTCCGGGTACGCCATCTCGGACTCGCTGCAGCGAACACGGTTGGTTGCCTCACCTCGCACCACCTCACCCTCGTGGACGGAGGGCACGTGACATGCCTGCAGTGGACGACAGTCCTCGGCCTTGTACGCGCAGATGAACAGGGTCCGGGGGCTGTCGGAGTGGTTGGGCCCCGAGCCGTGCAGGGTGCGACCGTGCATCAGACAAGCCGATCCTGAGCGCCCGGGGCATGGGACCATGCCATCCCTGGTCTCGTCAACGACCGCGCTGGCCACTGAGCCTGTAAACACGCCGTCATGCCAGTGCTCGTACAAGGGGCCCCGGTGGCTCCCGGGGAGCACCTCGAGGGGTCCCTTCTGCATGGTGACGTCGTCTAGGAAGTAGAGCACGGTGATCATGTCGTCGTTGCTGTGAGGTTCGAAAAGGAAGTCCTGATGGAACTTCACCTCGGTTCTGGCCCCGGGGAGCTTGGAGTTGACCTTCGAGTGGTTCAGGGTCACGTTCGGTCCAATGAGTTGTGCCACGGCATCGACTGCAATGCTCGATCGCATCACGTCCAGGTAGGTGTCGGAGATCTCTGTCGGAGAGGAGATCCGCCTGAGGGTCGGCGCCTCGGCAGTGTGTCCCGGCTCCACGTCAAAGCGTGGCCGTCCGTCCAGGGTCGTTCCGAATGCCTGGCGGTGGGAGCGACTCTGGTCTACCCAGTTGTCGAACTCGGACGAGAGGGCCGTCAGCTTCTCCGGAGGAACAGCGTCTTCCAGGAAGAGGTATCCGTCTCTCCAGAAGGCTTCAACCTGGTCTCTGTTCAGTACGTCCATGGAGAGCCTCCCTCAACCTCGCACCAACCGTGTCCGCAGCGGCGGCAGGCTACCTGTCCTCGGCTCCGGTAGACAAGGGGAGGCGATATCTATGCCTCAAGAGCCTGTTCAAGGTCGGAGACAATGTCGACAGAGGCCTCGAGGCCGACAGAGATCCGGATTAGACCGTCGGTTATGCCGGAGGCGGCACGCTCCTCAGGCGGTACAACCGCATGGGTCATCGAGGCGGGGTGCTCGATGAGCGTGTCAACGTTGCCAAGGCTGACCGCCAGCGAGCAGAGCGCCAACTGGTCGAGGAACCGTGTAGCGGCGTCATATGAGCCCATGTCGAAGGCGATCAGGGCACCGAATCCGTCCATCTGGCGTCCCGCCAGTTCATGCTGCGGATGGCTGGACAGACCCGGGTAGGAGGTGGAAGCGACCGCAGGGTGTTCTTGGAGGAACTCCGCAACGGCCATGCCGTTTGCACAGTGCTGATGCATCCGCAGCGGCAGGGTTTTGAGTCCCAGGTTGGTCAGCCAGCAGTCAAACGGACTGGGAACCCCACCCGTGAATCGAATCAGTGAACCGATCTCCTCGGCCATGAGTGTCTCGTCGGTGCTGACCACAGCACCACCGATAACCGTGCCATGTCCGTTGATGAACTTCGTGGTGCTGTGGACAACCACGTCGGCGCCGAGGCTGAGCGGACGTTGAAGAATCGGCGTGGCGAACGTGTTGTCCACGATCACCTTCGCTCCGGCTGCATGGGCGGTCTCCGCCGTTGCAGATATGTCGATGAGCGTCATCGTCGGGTTGGCTGGTGTCTCCATGTACACAGCCGTGGTCTCGGGGTGCAACTCCAACTCCGCTGCGAGCGCATCCGGTTCCAGCCCTGCGACCCGGGAGTTGCTCACCCCGAACTGGGTGAGCACATCCGAGATCAGATGATCGGCTGAGCCGTACAGGACCTGCTGGGTGATGATGTGGTCGCCTGCCTTGGCTGTTCCCATCAGGGCAGCTGCGATTGCGGCCATCCCTGATCCGAAGATCTCCGCGGAGGAATCTTCCAGCCCAAGACCCTCAAGGGCTGCCAACTTCGCAGCCAGAGCCTTCCTTCCGGGGTTGCCTCCGCGGGAGTACATGTACGAATCGGACTCCCCGACTGCCCGGGCCTCGACGGCAGCCATGTCAGGGAACGTGAACGTCGACGTCTGGAAGATGGGTGCAATGTGTGCACCTGATGGATCGTGGGTTTCGCCCGCATGGATGGCCTCGGTAGCCATCTGCCTACGCTCCGTAAGGCCCATTTCAACTCCACCTGTCCTGTGTCGTCCTCACTCGGTGCTCCTATCTACCTTGAGGGAGCCGTTTTGCCCTCAACTACCAAGTGGAGCAAACTACCCGACATGCGTGTCGCCGCCGTTCAGGCCACCCCCTCTTTCCTCGACCGTGAAGGAACTATCGCAGTAGTCGTGGACCGGATAGTTGAGGCTGCCGATGGCGGCGCCGACCTGATTGCGTTCCCGGAGGTATTCGTTCCCGGCTACCCCATCTGGCTTGATCGCACGAACTCAGCCGCCTGGGAGGAGCCAGACCAGCAGGCCGCCTTCGCCTTGTACCTGGATCAGTCCGTCGACGTACACGGGTCCGAATTTGAGACGGTCGTGGATGCCGTCCGACAGGCCGGGCTTTTCGCGTATGTGGGGGTTGTCGAACGGTCCGCATCGATGGGTTCCGTCTACTGCTCCCTTGTGGCAATCGACCCGGTGGAGGGAGTTGTAGGTGTCCATCGGAAACTGAAGCCCACCTACACGGAACGCCTTGTGTGGGCCGATGGTGACGGTGCCGGCCTGATTGCACATGACCACCGAGGTGTCCGCCTCACGGGTCTCAACTGCTGGGAGAACTGGATGCCCCTGGCAAGGACGGCAATGTATGCGACCGGATCCCAGGTACATGTGGCTGCCTGGCCCGGCTCGGTGGGCCTCACTGAGGACATCACCAGGTTCATCGCCAAGGAGGGCCGAGTCTTCGTGATCAGTGTCGGTGCCGTCTACCGGTCTGAGCACGTACCGGATGACTTCCCGCTCAGGCAGATGCTCCCCGGGGGTGAGCGCTACCACAATGGAGGAACCTGCATCGCCGGACCTGACGGTGCATGGGTCGTCGAGCCGGTCCGCAACGAGGAAGCCATCGTGTGGGCCGACCTGGACATCGGTGAGGTCGCCAGACAGCGCCAGAACTTCGACCCGGCCGGCCACTACTCACGCCCCGACGTCCTGCACCTTGGGGTAGACCGATCCCGGACCACAGCCCCGTAATCACCGGAGATGGTCCGTCGCCTGACCGACCACTCTGTGCTCAGCTTTGACTGTTACGGGACCCTCATCGACTGGGAGTCGGGAATCTGGTCGGCCCTCCAGCCACTCCTCGCAGCAGGGTCATGCGGAAACGTGACCAGACAACAGGCCCTTGAGGCCTTCAACGGTTTCGAGGCAGATCAGTAGGCGGCCACCCCTTCACTCCCCTATCCCGTTGTCCTCGAACGGGTTCACCGTTCCATTGCAGCGCGCCTTGACCTGCCTACATCAACTTCTCTTGACGAGGCATTCGGTGGGTCGGTTTCCTTATGGCCTGCGTTTCCCGACCTGAGCGATGCCTTCAGGTTCATGTCAGGGCAGTTCGACCTCGTGATCCTCTCCAACGTGGACCGGGCTAGCTTTGCCGCCTCAAACGCACGCTGATGCTCGAGTTCGACGCCGTCTACACGGCTGAGGACATCGGCTCCTACAAGCCCGACGCCGCCAACTTCGACTACCTGGTTGAGCACGTTGCTGCTGATCTGGGCCACGGGAAGGCCGACATCCTCCACACGGCCCAGAGCATCAGGCACGACCACGTACCGGCGCGATCAATCGGCCTGGACAACGCCTGGATTGACCGCAACCGGTTGTCAGAAGTCGGAATACCGGATCTACCCGAGATGGATCACGTGTTCTTCTCGCTGGCCGACATGGCCGCCGCTGTAGCCGCCGAACTCAACTCGGCCTAGTAGAGGGCCATCAGTTCAGCCACGACAATCAGGGTCACGATCGCCACGTTCATGACCCTGAAGGCGGTGAACGGGGACTTTGCGTAGTTGCGGCCTATGTGGCTGTTGGCCATCTCCTCATCCATGTCCTTGGCGCCTGCTCCGAGGTCCTGGATGCATCCGTCGGTCCAGATCATCGCCCAGAGCGACCCCAGCACGGCCCATGCGGCTACCGCCAGGGTGACGCCGTCAGCCTCAAGGCCTGCTGCGCCGAAGGCGATCGCAATGACGACCCCCGTGTGGGCCAGTACGAAGGGCAGGATTATCGCTCTCATGTCGGCTGCCCGGTTGGAAACAACACTCATCAACAGGTCCGCGCGCATCACACACTCTCCATTCTGGTCTGGCCGGTCCCTTCGGCGTGTGCGGGGGATCATTCCGCAACCGACCACCCCTGTCAATACACGTCGGATCACCGTGGCATCCGACGACGTCCGACCCGCCGACCTCGCGCCCGACAGGTAGCGTCGCTGGATGGAACTTCATGTGACGGCGACAGCGCGCGATGGAGCAGGCGTCGCACGTGCCCCAGACGGCCAGGTCGTCTTCGTTGAGGGCGCCCTACCCGGAGAGACCGTAGTGGTGGAGTTACTCAGAGAAGAGAAGCGCTGGTCGCGAGCGGCCGTCACCGAGGTACTGGCCGCCTCTCCCGACCGCATACCGGTCCCCTGCGCCCACCGGTTGGACGGCTGCGGCGGCTGTAACCTGATGCACGTTGACCTCCTCGGACAACCGGAGATGAAGGCCTCGATCCTGGCTGAGCAACTCGATCGCGCAGGAGTCGCTGCCCCAACCATCAGTTCCCGTGAGTTGGCCGACGACACCGGACGGACAACCGTGAGGGCGGCGGTCCTCAACGGGCGCGCCGGCTACAGGGAAACCGGTTCCCATGACGTCGTCATCCCATCGGCATGCCTGGCCGTCGATTCGGGACTTGAGGAACTCCTTGTGGAAAGCCATTTCGGTAGAGCCGACGAGGTCACAATCCGCGTCGGGGCACGCACCGGTGAGCGCATGGTTCTGGTCGACGGCGATCCCTTCGAGGTCGACGTACCCGACGACGTGATCGTGGTCAGCAGAGCAGAACTGCTTGAGGGGCGTAGGGCCTGGATCCACGAGCATGCCGCCGGGCGGTCATGGCGCATCTCCGCCCGGTCGTTCTTCCAGAACAGGCCGGCTGGAGTCGACGCCCTGGTCCATGAGGTGAGCGACATCGTTGACACTCTCGGTAGCGACGGCCCTCTGGTTGACGCCTACTCCGGAATCGGCATCTTTTCCGGCACGGTCGGGCAGGAGCGACGGGTGACCGCCATCGAACGCGGAGCCGACTCCGTTGCCGACGCACGGGTCAATCTGACTGACAGCGACGTGAAGATCGTGAAAGCACCGGTTGAGACATGGAAGGCGACTCGCTCTGCCATCGTCATTGCCGACCCAGCCAGAGATGGCCTCGCCAAGTCGGGTGTTGCTTCCCTGGTGGCAGCTCAACCTAACCTCTTCGTGCTCGTCTCATGTGATCCCGCATCGTTCGCCCGTGACTCCGCTCTCCTCGTCGAGTCAGGGCTCAACCTGGAGAGGGTGACCGTGGTCGACATGTTCCCGAGCACCTCGCACATCGAGACGGTTGGTGCCTTCGTCAGGGCGTGACGATTCCGGGCCGGCACACGTCTTGGAGACGGACTTGACATCTGTCACATCAACGCAGATGGGGTCCTTGGTCCCTATTCGAAGCACGCTCAAGAGCCCAGACTTGAGGAGCATGCCGCAGGGTCTCGCCGGCCTGCCAGGCATGACCGGCATGGCGACCAAGATGTTGAAGCATCAGATCGCCGACTTGGATGTCCCGGAGGTGCCCGAGTTCCTACAGATGCTGTCCGACATGGGAGCCAACCTGTGGGCCTGCCAGATGTCAGTCGACATGATGGGCCTGAACTCCGACGACCTGTTAGACGAGGTCGCAGACGTGATTAACGTCGGCGAATTCATGGAACTCTCCGAAGGCGCCCAGATCGTGTTCGTCTGACGGAAAGCAGCCCCACTACGTCCAGCAGGTAGTGGTGTCGGAGGGGGGGACTTGAACACCCCTAGTCAACACGATCATCCCAACAGACTCGTCACGATCATCCACCCCAACTACTGGGAATACCCTGCTGACCAAGCGACACCACGTGTCCACCGTCGAGGTTCATCACAAAGATCTCGTTGTTGCCGTCCCGGTCACTCTCAAAGGCGATCTTCATGCCGTTCGGCGACCACGCCGGATGCCAGTCCCCGTCGTCGTTGTCGGTGAGTTGGGTGACCCCGGTCCCATCAGCGTTCATCACAAGAACCTCGCTGTCGCCGTCCCGGTTGCCCATGAAGGCGATCTGTTTGCCGTTCGGCGACCACGCCGGATGCCAGTCCCAGTCGTCGTTGTCGGTGAGTTGGGTGACCCCGGTCCCATCAGCGTTCATCACAAAGATCTCTAAGTCGCCGTCCCGGTCGCTATGAAAGGCGATCTTCTTGCCGTTCGGCGACCACGCCGGCGACACGTCATAGTCGTAGTTGTCGGTGAGTTGGGTGACCCCGGTCCCATCAGCGTTCATCACAAAAACCTCGACGTCGTTGTCGCCGTCCCGCAAACTCTGAAAGGCGATCTGTTTTCCGTTCGGCGACCACGCCGGAAACCCGTCCCGGCCGTCGTTGTCGGTGAGTTGGGTGACCCCGGTCCCATCAGCGTTCATCACAAAGATCTCTTCGTCGCCGTCCCGGTCGCTATGAAAGGCGATCTTCTTGCCGTTCGGCGACCACGCCGGAAACCGGTCCCGGCCGTCGTTGTCGGTGAGTTGGGTCACCCCGGTCCCATCAGCGTTCATCACAAAGATCTCGTCAGCGCCGTCCCGGTCGCTATGAAAGGCGATCTTGCTGTCCTCACTCCCACCGCCGCACCCGGCCAGCAGCACGCAAGCCAACAGCACCCCAACGAACCGTTTCATACCCCTCAGTCTGCCACCTTCCCCTGAGGGGTGCTAGGGCGACCACTGGAGCCTCTAGGTACGAACCTCAGATACGCGCATCCGGAACGGCTACTGAGCGGTTACACAAGTGTCGGAGGGGGACTTGAACGCCCCTAGTCAACTGCAACTGAGACCTCCACTACAGAACGTGGAGCAATTATGCGGCCGCCGGCATTCTTCGCCAAGCTTCCGACGTCCCAACTCAATCGATTGATCCGTAGGCATCTGCGAGTTCTGCGAGGACGTCTCCGTGACACGATTTCGGAGCACACCAGCACCCAAGACGCAACCCACGCAACTCTCCCAGTGCTGCCATGAGTTCGGGTTCTTCAATAATCCACGCCCGGTACTTGACCAGCACCCGATCCCGTTCTGCGTCACTGTCGTTCTCGAGAACGAACGGATTACCCCACTTGCTACCTTCGATTCCAGCCTCTGGTACGGCGCGACCGATGTATTGGTCGTAGTCGTCACGTTGATTGTGAACGACAGTGGTTCTCTCCCCTGCAGGCACGCGCCGAATTCCGGGTCCGTTAAGCACGTCAATGATCCACGGAGTGGCAGGCGAATAAACGTCGAGGAAAATAGCCGGTTCGTCCCCGAGAATCTGCCCTCCGTGCACGACGTCGCTGGGGACGTACCAGACCTCACCTGGGCCAATCTCCCGGATCTCGTCGCCAACGACGAGACGTATGCGGCCAGACAGCAGGACGCTGAATTGCTCGTGCGGATGCCGATGCATCTCGTACTCGGATCCCGGGGGAAAGACGGCTCGGGCGAACTGCATGTCCTTACCATTGACCAACTGGAAGAGATCACCGTTGCGAACAAAGGTGTCCTGATCTCGCCAGTTGAGGATCCGCTGTTCGGTAACTTCAACTCCGTTCTGGTTGACTGTCGCCTCGTTTCCGCTCATAAACACACGGTAGCCAGACCGGAATCGACTCGGTCATGCCCATGCCCGGCTCGGTCGACCACCAGCACTGCGTGTTTAAGCCACGCCCAACCAGCAGCTTCAGCGAACAGGCGTCAACGGCGTTGGAAACCGCAATGACCTACCCCAGCTGGTTCGTCATCGGCAACAGCGACGCTAGCCATCGAGGCAAGATCGACAGATGGGCGAGAAAACGAGCAATTCCGGAGCCTGAAGCTCCGGAATCTCAACGACGTTGTTGGTGTCGGAGGGGGGACTTGAACCCCCACGCCCTTGCGGGCACCAGCCCCTCAAGCTGGCGCGTCTGCCAATTCCGCCACTCCGACGTGACCCCCGGGAAGACCCGGAACGCAGGGCGCCGCCTAGAACATCAACCCCAGGGCGATCGTGGTGAAGGCGAACACGAGGGCCGTCACGATCGTGATGCGGTCCAGGTTCTGCTCGACAACGGTTGATCCAGCAGTCTGAGCGCCGATACCCCCACCGAACATGTCGGACAAGCCACCGCCCTTACCGCTGTGGAGGAGCACGAGGAAGATGATTCCCAGTCCCGAGGATGCCTGGATGATTGCTACGAGAACGAACATGGTGAGTGCAGGCTATCGCTGGAGGAAGCGTCAGCCGACCAGTCTGTAGGCGATGATTCGGGCAAACTCCTCCGGGTCCAACGAGGCGCCACCGACGAGCGCACCATCGATATCGGGTTGCCTCATCAGATCGGGAGCGCTCACTGGCTTTACGGAACCGCCGTACTGGATTCGAACCGAATCGGCCGCCGCGTTCCCGGAGTCGTCTCGTACCACCTGCCTGATGCCCAAACAGACAGCCTGTGCGTCCTCGGGGGTAGCCACTCTTCCGGTGCCGATGGCCCAGATCGGTTCATAGGCAACCACAAGGGACGCGACCTGTTCGGGCGGCACGCCAGCGAGACCTGCCCGCACCTGGCCGGCAACCCTGGCCTCTGTAGTTCCAGCCTCGCGCTCCTCGAGGGTCTCGCCACAGCACATGATCGGCGTCATGCCCGCGGCAAGAACAGCCTTCACCTTCTTGTTGACGACCTCATCGGTCTCACCGAACAACTGTCTCCGCTCCGAGTGCCCCACGATCACGAGCGATACGTCCAACTTGGCAAGCATCGCCGGCGCCACCTCGCCGGTGAAGGCACCGGCAGCCTCCCAGTGGCAGTCCTGGGCACCCAGAGCGACCGGAATCTCATCGGACTGAAGGACCGTCTGAACTGACCTCATATCCGTGAACGGCGGATGTACCGAGACGTCCACGGCGTCGTAGTCGTTGGCCGAGAGCAGGTAGGACAGCTTCTGCACTGCCTGAATGGCCTCGAAGTGGTTGTGGTTCATCTTCCAGTTGCCGCTGATCAGCGGCCTGCGTTCTCCGGTCACCCTAGACTCCTCTCAACTCCGGCCCGTAGGGCCGCAAGGCCCGGCAGGTCACCCTTCTCGATCAGTTCCAGCGCCGCTCCCCCACCGGTGGACACGTGGTCGATCCTGTCGTCAACGCCAAACATCCGGGCAGCAGCGGCGCTGTCTCCACCGCCGACGACCGTGAAACCACGGCAGTCAGCTACCGCCTCGGCAACGGTACGGGTGCCGGCGGCGAAGCGGGCATCCTCGAACACACCCATGGGACCGTTCCACAGGACCGTTCGCGCCTCTGCAATCTGATCACAGAACTCCACTGCGGACCCCGGGCCGATATCGAGGCCCATCCAGCCTTCGGGCATCGAGGTGCCGACCTGTCGCACCTCGCCGCCTGCGGAGGGGTTTCCGATGACGCCGCCCGACCCGAGGGCAGTGATATCGATCGGGAGCCGAATGGGTGCACCGGAATCCAACAGGCGGGCGCACTCCTCGACCATGTCCTCCTCGAACAGGGACGCCCCGACACTGGCACCCCCTGCAGCCAGAAAGGTGAAGCACATTCCGCCACCGACGATGAGTTCATCCACCACTTCGAGGAGGGCCTCGATCACCGCCAGCTTGTCGCTCACCTTGGCGCCGCCGAGGATCGCAAGGAAGGGCCGCCTCGGCGCTGCCCTGAGGTTTCCAAGCACCCGGACCTCCCTTGCCAGCAGGCGCCCGGCGGCCGACGGTAGGAACATCGGCGGGCCAACTACAGAGGCGTGGCTCCGGTGGGAGGCCCCGAAGGCGTCATTCACGTAGGCGTCATGGCCCTCAACCAGGGCCTCCACGAATGTCGCCGAGTTGCACGTCTCGCCTGGATCGAACCTGAGGTTCTCAAGCAGACCGACCCCTGGTGCCAGGTCAGCCAACCGCCTGCGAACTGGTTCCATTGAGAACTCAGGATCTGGCTCTCCATTTGGGCGGCCCAGATGCGAGCATGCCGTTACCTGTGCCCCGGCGTCGACGAGGTAGGACAGGGTGGGAAGGGACGCCCTGATACGTAGGTCGTCCTGTATCTCGCCACCGGCCAGTGGGACGTTGAAGTCACACCGCACCAGCACACTGCGACCGGCCAGGTCGCCCAGGTCCTCGAGTTCGGGCAGTTCCACCGTGTCTACTTGCGTCCGGCCTTTCGGGCAATTTTCGTGCGACGGGTGCCGACGATGCGTGTCAGGTCCACGAGCCGCGTCGAATAGCCCATCTCATTGTCGTACCAGCCGCAGACCTTGACCAGCGTGCCGTTGGCCATGGTCAGGCCTGCGTCGATCGTGCACGACGCCGGGCGGCCGACGATGTCGGCTGAGACGAGCGGTTCCTCGCTGTAGTCCAGGACCTTCGCCAGGGGGCCCTTGCGGGCGGCGGCGGCGTAGGCGGCGTTGACCTGCTCGACCGTGGCCTTCTTCTTCAGGGTGCCGACGAAGTCGGTCACAGAACCATCGGGAATGGGCACCCGCAGCGAAATCCCGTCCAGGCGCCCCTTCATCTTGGGCATCACCAGGCTCGTCGCACGGGCAGCACCCGTTGAGGTTGGAACAATGTTCACCGCTGCAGCCCTTGCCCTGCGCAGGTCGCTGTGAGGTCCGTCCACCAGGCTCTGGTCTCCGGTGTATGCGTGCGTGGTGGTCATGAAACCCTGCTCAACCCCGAACTTGTCGTCGAGGACCTTGATCATCGGCACGAAGCAGTTAGTGGTGCACGAGGCGTTGGAGACCACGTGGTGCTTGGCAGGGTCGTAGGAGTCGTCGTTCACGCCCACGACGAACGTTGCATCGGCATCACCGGATGGAGCCGAGATGATGACCTTCTTCGCCCCTGCCTCTAGGTGCATACCCGCCTTCTCCCTCGAGGTGAAGATGCCAGTGGACTCGATGACCACATCCACCCCGAGGTCCCCCCAGGGCAGATCAGCCGGGTTCCGCTCCGACAAGACGGCGATCTTGTGACCATCGACCGTGATTCCGTTGCGAGTTGCCCGGACACGGGCCCCGAGGCGGCCATGAACCGAGTCATTTGCCAGCAGGAAGGCCATGGTCTCGATGGCGCCCAGGTCGTTCACTGCCACGAACTCGATCGGCGCTCCAGAGGCGCGGGCGGCCCTCAGAAAGTTCCTACCGATCCTGCCGAAACCGTTGACACCTACACGTACGCTCATGACGATGTTGCCTCCCGGGGCGCTGTGGCCACCAGTTCAATGGTTACCTGCATTGTTAGCCGAAACGGAGGCCTCCGGCGCGCAGTCCCGCATGGTCAGTTGTCACACCGCTGGTGCCCGTCAGCGTCAGCGCTCCAGGTCGCGATGCCTGACGGACGGGTCAAATCCGCGATCCCGGAGCCGCCCGGTAATTGCCTCGGCAACTGCGACCGACCTGTGCCTGCCGCCAGTGCATCCAAAGGCGATCGACAGGTACGCCTTCCCCTGGGCCTCATAAGCCGGCAACAGACGGCACAGCATCTCCTCGAGCTGGTCGAGGAACGAAGATGTCAACTCCTGACCGAGTACGAAGTCCTGTACCGGGGTGTCGGTGCCACTGAGGGGACGAAGCTCGTCGACCCAGTGCGGGTTTGGAATGAAGCGACAGTCAAGGAGCATGTCGGTGTCGCGGGGCGCGCCGTGCTTGAAGCCGAAAGAGGTGACCGAGATGCGCATCGGACGGTCACCCTCCCCGCCGTAGAGTTCGGTCACCTTGTCGCGGAGGTCATGGACGTTGATGTCGGATGTGTCAATGACCAGATCCGCTACCGCCCTGACCGGCTGCATCAGGGCCCGCTCCTCCTCGATGCCCGCCTCGATCCCAGAGGCCCCGGGGAACGGGTGGGGACGGCGGCTGCCCTTGTAGCGACGAACCAACTCGTCGGTAGAGCAGTCGAGGAACACGACACGCATCCGGTTGGAGACTTCCCGCAGGTCATTCAGCGCACGGAGGCAGTCACCCTCGACGGTGTCGGCCTTGAGAGCGAACGCCACACGATCCCACGGAGATTCGGAACCGACAGCCAGGTCGGCCACCTTGGTGAGAATGTCCGGGGGCAGGCGGTCGATGACGAACCATCCCAGATCCTCGAGATCACTGGAGAACTCCGAGCGACCTGCGCCCGACAGGCCGGTGATTACCAAAAGGTCACTCATGGCCTGATTCTAGTGGTGGTCATGATGGCGCTCACCTTGTGTCCGGACGCTCACAGACAAGGACAAGGAGGCGAGGGATGGTGGATGCTGCCCGGTATTGCGTCGCCCGTGCGAGGAAGCCCTCAGGCGGCGCCGGCTCGAGCATTCGCCTGATGAACATTCCGTTGTCGGCAAGTGCGTTCACGTATCTGCCCAACGGCCGGTGCACGAAGGGAAGAAAGACTCCCTTCTCAACCTCCTCAGATTCGAGGGACTCGACAAGGTAGGGACCTATTCGCCAGTACTGCTCCGGGGGGTCGAGGACATGGTCGTCTATCCATCCGCTTCGGGGGGTCTGGAGCAGCGGATGGTTCAGGAAGAAGGCAAACCGGCCACCGGGCCGAAGGACGCGCGACACCTCGGCCATTGCAGCGTCGACATCCTGGATGTGTTCAAAGACAAGACAGGCAACGACGGCATCAAAGGTTGCGCTCCCGAACGGCAGATCCGAGGCTTCGGCGCGGGCGTAGGCAGGCCCACCGGCACGTTCCAGCGCTTCTGCGACCTGGGCCAGCGATGCATCAATTCCGACGACACACGGCGACCCGCCACTGCTGGCCAGACGGCTCACCTGACCTTCGCCGGCGCCTATGTCGAGCACCCTGTCATAGCCGGAAAGCAGTTCAGCCGCCAGGGGAAGGATCTGCTCCTCGTACTCCGCGTCTGCACCCTCGGTGAAGCCCTCCTGCCACCATGCAGCGTGCTGCTCCCACGGGTCCTCGTCGGCCTGCATGGGAGGAGCGTGGCACATCGGGGGTGCGACGTGTGGCCACGCTCCTAGCCTGCCTCCGTGGCAGCTCTACTGGCCCTGTTGGCGGCAACCCTGTTCGGCCTGGGCGACTTCTGTGGAGGCCTCGCCTCGAGGCGGATCAGTGTCCTTCGGGTGGTCGCCGCCACCCACATCATCGGACTGGTTCTGATCCTGGTGGCCGCACCCTTTATGGCCGAGGCGTTCTCGGTGGACGCACTCGCGCTGGGTGCACTCGCCGGAACCTTCGGCATGGTCGGCATCGCATTCCTCTACCGGGGTCTCGGCCGAGGCCCGATGGCGGTCGTCGCGCCGATCACCGCCGTCAACTCGGCAGCCATACCCGTTGTCTGGGGGCTGGCCTTCGGTGAGCAGCTGTCGCCCCTTCACATGGTGGGAATCGTGACCGGCCTGATCGCCATCGTCCTCGTGTCCCGTATTCCCGGTGGTGCCACGGCAGTACCGAGAGGCCTCGTCCTCGAGTCAATGCTGGCAGGAGCTGGATTTGCCGCCTTCTTCATCGTGATCGACGCCGCACAGGACCAGACCACCCCCTGGCCGTTGGTCGGCGCACGGATCGCATCAGTTCTCCTGGCACTTGCGTTGTTGGCCCTCCGCGGTGGTCCCCGTCTTCCCGCACGGACAGAGGGCGTGACCGGCTTGATTGTGGCGACGGGCGTGTTCGACATGGCTGCCAATCTTGCGCTCCTGCTTGCGGTCAACACGGGCCTGCTGAGTCTCGTGTCGGTTCTGGCGGCTCTCTATCCGGCCACAACCGTGGTCCTGGCCCGTGTGGTTCTCAAGGAGAGGATGAGCCGCTCACAGATAATTGGCATGTTCGGTGCCATCGCCTCGGCGGCGTTGATCGCGCTCGGCTGACCTCTCCTGTCAACTCTGGCCATGCGTCCGGTCGAAGATGGCCACGGCTACCGCCTCGGGCAGCCAGGGCTGGTCAATGAGATCCTCGAGCGAAGCCCGCTCAACGGCCCTTACACCTCCGAAGGCAGAGGTGAGACGCTTCTTTCTGTTTGGACCGAGGCCCGGAATGCCGTCCAGCACAGACCCGGTCATCCGCTTGGAGCGAAGTTGGCGGTGGTACGCCACGGCAAACCGGTGGGACTCATCCCGCAGTCTCTGCAGAAGGTACAGGGCCTCTGAACCCCTCGGCAGGTCAACCGGCTCATCGCTGCCCGGCCGGTACACCTGCTCGTGGCGCTTTGCCAGGGCCGCCACCGGAATCTCGTCGACGAGGCCAAGGCTGGCAACAACACGCTCAGCTACTCCAAGCTGGCCGAGTCCGCCGTCAACCAGCAGGAGATTCGGCGGGTACGCAAACCGTCCCGGTCGCTCGGCGACCGGCAGCTCACGTTCCTTGAGATAGGCGGTGAGGCGCCGGGTAAGCACCTCCTCCATGGCCGCGTAATCGTCGTTTCCTTCGACGTGCCTGATCCTGAAGCGCCGGTAGTCGGTCTTCTTTGCGATTCCGTCCTCGAATACGACCATCGAACCCACATAGTCGGTTCCCTGGAGGTGGCTCATGTCGTAGCACTCGATGCGAAGCGGCGACGCAGGGAGACCGAGGCAAGCCTGCAACTCGTTCAACGCCCTGGCTCTCGTGTTGTGGTCGGTAGCGCGCTTGAGGCGGTGCCTGAGGAACTCCTCGTCAGCATTCCTCGTCACGGTCTCCAGGAGCCGGCGCCTGCCCCCCCGCTGGGGCACGCGTATCTCCACACGGGTTCCTCGCTCGGTCGACAACCACTCTGACAGGAGCGGTGTCTCGGTGGGCAGGTCTGGCACGAGCACGGTGCGCGGAACACCCCTTGGTGGCTCGAACCTGTAGTGGGCCGAGACCACCTCGTCCATCAACTCGGCCGGCGTCAGATCCTCGACACGCTCCATCACGAACCCCTTGCGCCCCACGACCCGACCATGCCTGACATAGAACACCTGGACAGCGGCCTCGAGGTCGTCGCCGGCGACACCGAAGATGTCAATCTCGTCGCCCGCGGGGCCGACCATCTCCTGGCGTTCGAGTACCCGCTCGACGCTTGCCAGGCGGTCCCGTTGGCGTGCCGCAGACTCGAAGTCGAGGGCCTCGGCCGATGCCTCCATCTCCGTTCTGAGGCGGGACACGACCCCATCGGAGTCACCTTCGAGGAATCTGATCAACTCGTTCACGATCCGGCTGTAGGAATCGCCGTCGATCTCACCGACACATGGCCCTGAACACTTCTGGATGTGGAACAGGAGACAGGGCCGTCCGCTTCTCTCATGGGTCCTGAACTTGGTGTCAGGGCAGGTCCTCAAGGGAAACGTCTTCAACAGAAGTTCGAGCGTGTCGCGGATGGCGCCTGCGTGGCCGTAAGGGCCAAAGTAGCGGACGCCCTTCCGCCGCCGTGCCCTTGTGACCATCGGCCGTGGCCACTCATTGTCAACGGTGATGGCGAGGAACGGGTAGCTCTTGTCGTCCTTCATATCGACGTTGAATCGAGGGTTGTGCTCCCTGATCAGGTTGAACTCCAGCATCAGGGCCTCGAGTTCGTTGGCCACCTGGATCCACTCAACATCGGTCGCCTCGTCGAGCATCTGGGCGGTGCGCGGCATCATTCGGTCACGGCTCCCGAAGTAGCTACCCAGGCGTTGGCGGAGGTTCTTGGCCTTGCCCACGTACAGGACGCGCCCCTCCGCATCGCGGAACTGGTAAGAGCCGGGTGCGTCCGGAATGGTCCCGGCTGGGGGCCTCTTCACCATCACACGAGCGTAGGCCCCTTACGGCCACCGCCTCCTACGGGTGTGGTCTGCTCACCTGGCCAGGAGAGCACCTAGGTAGCGACCGGTGTGGCTGTCGGGTACGGCGGCCACTGATTCCGGAGTGCCTGTCGCCACGACGCGACCGCCACCGCTGCCGCCTTCCGGGCCAAGGTCGATCAACCAGTCAGCAGTCTTGACAACGTCAAGGTTGTGCTCAATCACGACCACCGAGTTGCCCTGGTCGACGAGCCTGCTGAGCACGCCCAGAAGCTTGCGCACATCCTCGAAGTGGAGCCCCGTGGTCGGCTCGTCAAGGATGTAGACGGTGTGGCCGGTCGGTCGCTTGGCAAGTTCGCTGGCCAGTTTGACCCGTTGGGCCTCCCCTCCAGACAGCGTTGGCGCCGACTGGCCGAGTCTTATGTAGCCGAGACCGACGTCGACAAGGGTCTGCATGTGCCTTGTTATAGATGGCTGCCGGTCAAAGAACTCAAGAGCCTCCTCGCAGGGCATGTCCAACACGTCGGCGATATTGTGACCCTTGAAGGTGATGTCGAGGGTGTCGCGGTTGTAGCGCCGGCCGCGGCAGACCTCGCACGGCACGTACACATCGGGAAGGAAGTGCATCTCGATCCGTATGGTGCCGTCACCGTTGCAGGCGTCGCATCGTCCGCCCTTGACGTTGAAGCTGAAGCGGCCCGGCTTGTATCCGCGGACCCGCGCCTCCTCGGTCTGGGCGAAGAGCTTGCGGACATGGTCGAACACCCCTGTGTAGGTGGCGGCGTTGGATCGGGGGGTACGACCGATAGGGGTCTGGTCGATGTTTATCACCTTGTCTACGGCGTCCACTCCCTCGAGGGTCGTGTGCAGGCCCGGAGGCACCTTCGAGCCGTAGACACCTGCCATGAGTGCCTTGTGGAGGATCTCGTTGACAAGGGTCGACTTTCCTGAACCGGAGACACCCGTTACGGCCACGAAGCAGCCCAAGGGGACCTCAACGTCGATGTCGGCAAGGTTGTTCTCCCGGGCACCCCTGACAACAAGGCGCGAGGTGCCGACCGGCCGGCGCATCTCGGGGAGCGGGATCTGGCGTCGGCCGTCCAGGTACTGGCCAGTGAGTGAGGTCTTGTGGGCCAACAGGCCCTTCAGGACGCCGCTGTGGAGGATGTCGCCACCGTGTTCGCCGGCACCGGGTCCGATGTCGACGATGTGGTCAGCCGACCTGATCGTTTCCTCGTCGTGCTCAACGACGATCACCGTGTTTCCCAAATCTCTCAGGCGTATGAGTGTCTCGATGAGGCGCTGGTTGTCACGCTGATGAAGGCCGATCGAGGGCTCGTCCAGCACGTAGAGCACCCCTACGAGTCCACTACCGATCTGGGATGCCAGGCGGATTCGCTGAGCTTCACCACCTGCCAGCGTGGCCGCCGAGCGGGACAGCGACAGGTAGTCGAGGCCGACGTCGAGCAGGAAGCCGAGGCGCGAGTTGATCTCTTTTTGAATCTGCTCGGCGATCATCGCCTCACGCTCACTCAGCTTGAGGTCCTGAAGCACCTTGGCTGCCTCTCCGATCGAAAGGGCGCAAACGTCCCGGATCGAGTGGCCATCCACAAGAACCGCCAACGACAAGTCGTTAAGGCGTGCGCCGCCACAGGTCGGACACGGGACCTTTCTCATGTAACCCTCGATCTGTTCCCGCTGGGTGTCGCTCTCGGCCTCTGTGTGGCGTCGACGGAGATATGGCAGGAGACCCTCGAAGCGGGCCGAGTAGACGCGGCTGCGGCCGAACCGGTTGGTGTAGCGGACCTTGACCTTTCCGATAAGGCCCTTCTCAAGAAGGATCCCCCGGTGTCGTGCCGAGAGGCGCCGCCACGGCTTGTCCATGTCGATCTTCTGGTCGGCAGCCACCGCCTCGACGAGCCGCGGGAAGTAACGACTGCGGCCACTTGACCACGGCGCAATTGCCCCCTCGGCGAGGCTCAGGTCCGGGTTGGGGACGACCAAGTCCGGATCAACCTCGAACACGGTTCCCAGACCGGCGCAGTACTGGCACGCCCCGTAGGGGCTGTTGAACGAGAAGTTCCGTGGCGCCAGTTCCTCGAATGACTTTCCGTCACTGGGACGGCTGAGGTGCTGGCTGAACACGATCGTCCGTGGTTCTGCATCCTCGGTTTCCCCACCTGGTGGCGAATCCCGGGGCCTGGGCACGATCTGGATCTCCGCTACGCCCTCGGCAAGGGTCAGCGCCGTCTCCATCGACTCGGTCAGGCGGCGCTCGATGCCCTCTCGCAGCACAAGCCGATCAACAACAACCGAGATGCTGTGCTGTTCGTACCTTGCAAGGTCAACCTCGTCTCCGAGCTCGTGGAGTTCACCGTCGACAATCGCTCGGCTGAACCCCTGGGAGGCAAGATCGGCCAACAGGGTGTCGTAGGTTCCCTTGCGACCCTTCACAACCGGTGCGAGGACCTGAAACCTGGTGCCCTCGTCCAACTCAAGGACCCTGTCGACTATCTGCTGGGGTGTCTGCCGCACGAGCCTCTCACCGGTCTCGGGGTCGTGGGGAACCCCGATTCGTGCGTACAGGAGACGCAGGTAGTCGTAGATCTCGGTAATCGTCCCGACCGTTGACCTCGGGTTACGCGAGGCGCTCTTTTGGTCAATGGAGATGGCCGGCGAGAGCCCCTCGATGAAGTCAACATCGGGCTTGTCCATCTGACCCAGGAACTGCCGTGCGTACGAGGAGAGGGATTCGACATAGCGGCGTTGCCCCTCGGCATAGATGGTGTCGAACGCCAGCGAGGACTTGCCGGATCCTGAGATTCCGGTGAAGACGATCAGCTGATCACGAGGCAGATCCAGGTTGACATTACGCAGGTTGTGTTCCCGCGCTCCCTGCACCACAAGCCGATCAGACACGGCGGCGAGCCTACGCGGACCTGTGACTAGGTCCTGTGCTCAACCGGTGAACGGCCCTATGACGGCTCTGACATGTCGCGGACCTCGCGCTCCAGCTCCCGGATTTCGTCGCGGAGGCTGGCTGCGTACTCGAAGCGGAGGTCGCCTGAGGCATCAGCCATCTCGGCTTCGAGAGACCTGATCAACCTGAGAAGGTCCTCGTGCGGCATGTCGGACAGTTCATGCACCTTGCGCCTGTCGCGTCTGCCCCGACCCTGTGGGGTAGGTACGGATGCGTCCCGGCGGATCAGCGAGAGGATGTCGCTGACCGCCTTTCGGACGGTCTGCGGGTTGATTCCGTGCTCCTCGTTGTAGGCCCTCTGGAGTTCCCTCCTACGCATCGTTTCGGAGATGGCCCTCTGCATGGAGTTGGTCACCTGGTCGGCATACATCACGACCTGTCCGTCGACGTTTCTCGCAGCGCGGCCAATCGTCTGCACGAGGGAGGTCTCGCTCCTGAGGAACCCTTCCTTGTCGGCATCGAGGATCGCTACAAGCGACACCTCGGGAAGGTCCAGCCCCTCGCGGAGCAGGTTGATTCCCACCAGTACGTCAAATTCGCCGAGGCGGAGGTCTCTCAGGATCTCGATCCGTTGCACAGTGTCAATGTCGGAGTGGAGGTACCGAACGCGTACACCGTTCTCGAGCAGGTAGTCGGTGAGGTCTTCGGCCATCTTCTTGGTGAGGGTCGTGACCAGAACCCGCTGCTCGGCCTTCACCCGTTCGCCGATCATCTCGAGGAGATCGTCGATCTGGCCCCTGGTCGGACGCACCACCACCTCGGGGTCGATGAGACCTGTGGGCCGCACGATCTGTTCCACAACCGTGCCGGAGTTCTCGCGCTCCCACGGCCCCGGGGTTGCAGACAGGAGAACCACCTGACCCACCCGGTTGATGAACTCCTCAAACTGTAGGGGTCGGTTGTCGGCGGCCGAAGGCAGACGAAAGCCGTGTTCGATGAGGGTCTGCTTTCGGCTCCGGTCGCCCTGATATTGGCCGTGAAGCTGCGGTACGGCCACATGCGACTCGTCGAGGACCACGATGAAGTCGTCGGGGAAGTAGTCGAGCAGGGTGTAGGGCTGCTCCCCAGGTGACCGGCCGTCGATGTGTGCGCTGTAGTTCTCAATTCCGTTACAGAAGCCCAACTCCCCCATCATCTCGAGGTCGTGTTCGGTTCGCATCCGTAGGCGCTGGGCCTCGAGCAACTTGTCCTGTTCGCGAAAAGTGGTGAGGCTCTCGGCCAACTCGGACTCGATGCGGCGGATGGCACGGGCGATGATCTCCCGGTCCGCCATGTAGTGCGTCGCGGGAAACACCACCAGGTCATCCAGCTGGCGCAGGTGGTCACCGGTGAGCGGGTCCACCTCTGTGATCTGCTCCACCTCGTCGCCGAACAGAGAAACTCGTATCACGGTCTCCTCGTATGCGGGGTGGATCTCGATTGTGTCCCCCTTGACCCGGAACTTCCCGCGACCGAGCGTCATGTCGTTCCGTTCGTACTGCATGTCGATCAGCTGGCGCAGCACCGTCCGCTGCTCGACCATGGTTCCCCTTTCGAGTACCAGCAACTTCCCCTCATAGTGCTCGGGAGACCCGAGTCCGTAGATACATGACACCGATGCGACGACAATGGTGTCCCGGCGCGTCAGCAGAGCAGCAGTGGCGGAATGCCGTAGGCGATCGATCTCATCGTTTACCGATGAGTCCTTTTCGATAAACGTGTCGCTTGACGGGACGTAGGCCTCAGGCTGGTAGTAGTCGTAATAGGAGACGAAGTACTCAACCCTGTTGTCCGGGAAGAACGACCGCAGTTCGTTGGCCAACTGGGCCGCAAGCGACTTGTTCGGTGCGATGACGAGCGTCGGCCTCTGGAGTTCCTCGATCGTCCATGCAATCGTGGCACTCTTGCCGCTACCGGTTATTCCAAGCAGGGTGGTGAAGCGTTCACCGCCACGAATCGCCTCGCTCAACTGTTCGATCGCCGCCGGTTGGTCGCCGGCTGGCGAGAATGGGGCTTCGACCCGGAACCGGTTGGCCACGGGCGCATGGTATCCAGCGGTTTCCGCCCAGCCGGGCCACCTATCTCTCGCCGAGGGACCCGATCCACTCCCAACAGCGGTCCACCTCGGCGGACAGGTCAGCCTCGGTTCCACCGTTGTCGAGCACGAAGTCGGCCTTTTCGAGGCGTTCCGCTCGTGACGCCTGGTTTGCCATTCGGCGTCTGGCGTCGGCCTCATCCAGGCCGCGGTCGGCAGCCAGCCTCTGTATCGCGGTCTCCGGGTCGAGGTCGACAACCACGACGCCGTCAAAACCACCGCGTCCCACCTCTACGAGAAGAGGGATGTCGAATACGAGGATTGTGTCGGTTCCCTCGTAGACAGATCGGCGCCTTTCCATCTCGATGGCATGGGCTGGGTGGACGATGGCGTTGAGAAGTTTCAACTCAGCAGGGTCGTCGAACACGATTGACGCCAGTTCCCCACGGTTAAGCGTTCCGTCATCGGCGACGACCCGTTCACCCCATTGGGCAACTATTGCCTCAAAGACCGCTGTCCCCGGCGCCTGCAACTCCCTGACCATGGCGTCGGAGTCCAGGACAACTGCCCCATGGTCAGCGAGCATCGTCGCCACGGTGGATTTCCCTGAACCAATTCCGCCGGTCAGGCCGATCTCGATCAATGCCGCCAGCCAGGGCCGAGGTCGGTCATTACTGCACTCAGGCGCTGGTTTCCTCAGCAGCAGCGTCGTCGTCCCCAGCGGCCTCAGGTGCATCCTCAGCCACCTCAACAGGCTCTACGGCGTCCTCAGAGGTCCCAGGTGCGTCCTCAGCAGCAGCGTCGTCGTCCCCAGCGGCCTCAGGTGCATCCTCAGCCACCTCAACAGGCTCTTCAGGCGCGTTCTCGACAGCCTCCACTACCTCGACGACCGCTTCGGCCTCTGCAAGGGCTGAATCAACCTCAAGATCGTCAAGTTCGCTATCTGTCGAATCAGCACCTGCTTCGGTCGGAGTGGCTTCGTCGGTGTCAGCTGTTGCAGCCGCATCGCCCTCGGCTCCATAGAGCTCTGCCCATGCATCCTGGCCCTCTGAGTCGTCGCCACCTATGTAGTTGCCCTCATCGTCGTAGGCATGCTCTCCGAAGTGCTCCTGGTACTCGGCCGCAACGGTGCCACCCTCGGCAGCCTGCTTGATGGAGAGGCTGATGCGCCTCCGCTGAAGGTCCAAGTCGATGATCTTCACCCACAGCTCCTCAGCCGGGGTAACAACCTGCTCTGGCAACTCGACATGGTGGGCCGACATCTCCGAGATGTGAACGAGACCCTCGATTCCCTCACCGACCTGGACGAAGGCTCCGAACGGGACAAGCTTCGTGATCCGGCCGTAGACGAGCTCGCCGACCTGATGTGCCGTGGCGAACTCCTGCCACGGATCCTGCTGAGTCGCCTTGAGCGAAAGGCTTATCCGCTCGCGGCTCATGTCGATCTCCAGCACCTGCACGTCGATCTCCTCGCCGACGGTCACGATCGAACCGGGATGGTCGACATGCTTCCATGAGAGTTCTGAGACGTGGATCAGGCCGTCCATGCCGCCAAGGTCCACGAATGCGCCGAAGTTCACGACGCTTGACACGACACCCTTTCGGACCTCGCCGGGTCGCAGGTCGTGGAGGAACTCCTCGCGCTGGTCCTTCTGGTTCTCTTCAAGCCATGCCCGTCGGGACAGGACCACGTTGTTGCGGTTCTTGTCCAGTTCGATGATCTTGGCATCGACGTTCGTGCCGATGTATGGCTGGAGGTCACGTACCCGTCGCAACTCGACAAGCGATGCCGGAAGGAAGCCGCGGAGCCCAATGTCAACGATGAGACCCCCCTTCACAACCTCGATCACAGACCCGGTGACCACGCCGTCGGCTTCCTTGACCTCTTCGATCTTGCTCCAGGCCCGCTCGTACTGGGCGCGCTTCTTGGAGAGAACCAGCCGCCCCTCCTTGTCCTCGCGTTGGAGGACCACGGCCTCGATCCGCTCACCCAGCGAGACCACCTCGGTCGGGTTGACACCGTTGCGAATGGAGAGTTCACGCGGCGGAATCACACCCTCGGACTTGTACCCGATGTCGATGAGGACTTCGTCCTTGTCGACCCTTACAACGGTTCCCTCGACAAGTTGGCCGTTCTCGAGGTCCAGCATCGTGGCCAGATAGGCCTCTTCGAGGCTGAGGGTGCCGAGGTCGTTCTCCACGATCTGGCGTGGGGTGTACTCCCCGCTCTCGTCAAAGGTCCCCATGGGAGGGGAGGCGGGTGGGGTCAGGGTCTGCTCGGACACGTGTTCTTCTCGTCGGATAGGGAGATAGGCGGACATGGGCGCCGACGTTGGTCACGTCGAACCGGGAAAGCCTATCGCTGGACGCTCCGAACCCCCTCAGGGGTGGCATCTCACGCCTTTGCGTCCGCCCAGGTGTCTCCGGTGGCCAGGTGCACGTCGAGATCCACACGCAGGTCGAAGGCGCCGGCCATTGTCTGGGTGACCAACTCGGTCACCTCCTCAAGCTCATCCTCGGGGACCTCGAGGATGACCTCGTCGTGAACCTGAAGGATCAGCCGACTGGCGAGACACCGCTCCTCAAGCAGGCTGTCGATTCTCACAAGCGCGACCTTGAAGATGTCTGCTGCCAGGCCTTGGATTCCGGCGTTCATTGCCTGACGTTCGCCGGCCTGTCTCACGTTGAAGATGGGTGAGGCGAGTTCGGGTATGCGCCGCCGCCTCCCAAACAGCGTCTCGGTGTAGCCCTTCAGGCGAGCTTCATCGACTGTGGCGTCCATGTAGGTGCGGACGGCCGGAAAGGCACCGAAGTAGGCGTCGAGGACGCCTGCAGCCTCGTCGTTGGGAACACCGAGGCGCTGAGCCAGCCCGTAGGCCTCCATTCCGTATGCGAGGCCGTATGCGACCATCTTGGCCCTGTTTCGGAGCTCGGTCGTCACCTCGTCGCGCGGCACACCCCAGGTACTGGCTGCCACAGAGGTATGGACGTCGTCGCCTGCCTCGAACGCCGCTATCAGTCCGGGGTCGTTCGCCAGGTGCGCTATGCATCGCAGCTCAATCTGGTTGTAGTCGGCTACCAGAAGGGTGGTTCCTGCCGCAGGCACGAATGCACGCCGAAACGCCTTCCCCATCTCGCTTCTGACGGGGATGTTGTGCAGATTCGGAGCGTCAGAGCTGAGGCGGCCGGTACGGGTGACCGTCTGGTTGAAGGTCGCACGGATCCTCTCGCCCTCCCCCACCTCGGCCAACAGCCCCTCGCCGTACGTCGAGCGAAGCTTCTCGACCTCGCGATACGAGAGCAGAAGTTCGATGATGACGTGCTCCCCTCTCAACTTCTCGAGGGTCGCCGCATTGGTGGAGTAGCCGGTCTTGGTCTTCCTGCCGGGAATGAGACCCAGCTTCTCGAACAGGATCACGCGCAGTTGCTTTGTGGAGTTGACGTTGAACTCCTCGCCTGCCGCCTCATGGATCTCACTGCGGAGCCTGTCGCACTCGGTGGTCAGGTCATCTCGCAGACGGGCCAACTCCTTGACATCGACCCCTACCCCGACCTCCTCCATCTTGGCGAGCACCCGAACGAGCGGCACCTCGACGTTGTCGTTGAGTTGTCTCATTCCCTGTTCGGCGAGGGCCTCGAACATGGGCACAGAAATACACCCGATTGCTGCTGCCCGATGGGCCGCCTCGCTGAATGGATCCCGTGTGTCGCCGTCAAGGTCCAACTGGCCACTCGGTGCGCCCGTGTCGGGGAGGACCATTCGAAGATGCTTTTCGAGAAGGACGTCAAGTTCATAGTTGTTGTCGGTCGGATCAAGCAGGTAGGCGGCCAGTGCCGTGTCCAATACCAGGTTCGTGGTGTCGACACCTATGGCCCGGAGTGACCTCACCAGAGCCTTGCTGTCGTGTGCCAGTACGCCCGGCCCCGTGATCCCGAGGAGAACCCCAAGTGCTGAGCGGACATCTGGCGACTCCAGAAGCTCTGCGGGCACCCACAGGACAGAGCAGGTGTCGGCTGCGCACAGGGCGATACCGCCTCCGATGCCCTCGGCCCGGTCGGAGACGGTTGCCACGGCCACCGGTTGTGCCCCTGCTGCAAGTGCCCCGATTGCCTCAATCGCTGAATCGACATCTGTCGGCTGGCCGACCTCAGCTGAAAGAGCTTCACCTTCAGGTTCACCGTCTGCACCGGATTCACCGCCGAAGTCCACTCCAAGCAGGGCCGCCAGCCGCGTCCGGGCCGTCTGCAGCTCAAGCCTTTCGAACATCTCAGATGCCCGTTCAACGTCAACGGGTCCCAGCATCAGATCGTCAACGGTCAGATCGAGGGGTACATCCCTGACCAGTTCCATCAACTCCTCGTTCTGGCGAGCCAGGTGCTCGTTGTCGTGAAGGTTCTGGCTCAGTTTGGGCGTCTGGTCATCGGCAGCTCCAAAGACCCCGTCCAGACCGCCGTGTTCGTTTATCAGACGTGCTGCGGTCTTCTCGCCAACCCCGGGAACACCTGGGAGGTTGTCGGACTTGTCGCCGCGCAGGGCCGCATACGCGACATACACGTTGGGAAGAACCCCGGTCCGCTCAACGATCCCCTGCTCGTCGTAGAGCGCGTAGTCAGACACACCACGCTTGTTGTAGAGAACCCTGACGTGTGGGTCCTCGACCAACTGGAAGCTGTCACGGTCCCCGGTGACGATCGTTACATCCCGGCCGTCGTCACGCGCAACGGTCGCCAAGGTCGCCAGAACGTCGTCGGCCTCAAACCCCTCAGCGTCGACCGCGACCATTCCGAGGGCCTCAACTAGATCTCGCACCAGCGCCAGTTGTTCGTAGAGGGTGTCATCCTGTTTCTCACGGTTCGCCTTGTAGCTGGGCAGGCGGTCATGACGGAAGGTCGGACCCGGCCTGTCGAAGGCAACAGCGACCCCCTCAGGATCGTGGTCCCGAAGCAGGGTCGCCAGCATCGAGGTAAAGCCGACGACTGCATTCGTCATCTGGCCCGATGCCGTGATCAGATCAGGCGGCAGGGCGAAGAAGGCCCGATAGGTGAGGGAGTTGCCGTCAAGCAGCATCAGGCCGGGCATCAGCCGACCCTATCCCCGCCGGCGATACACAATCGGCCACGCATTTGGCGTCGGCCTCTCAGGGCCTGAGGCCGTCCTCCAGCACCCTGCGTGCCACGTCGGCCATCGTCGCCCGGCCTGACATCGCTGCCCTCTGGATGAAGCGGAATGCTTCGGCCTCCTTCAGCCCGGCCTCGTCTGTCAGAACGCCCTTGGCCCGGTCGATCAGCTTGCGCGCCTCGAGACGATCGGCAAGGGTCACCGCCTGGTCGGTGAGGGCACGCATCTCACGGTGTCGTACACGGGCGACCTCGACTGCAGGCACCAGGTCGCTTCGCTGGAACGGTTTCACCAGGTAGGCGAGAGCCCCTGCCTCGATGGCACGATCGATCAGGTCCCTCTGACTGAAAGCCGTCAGGATCACCACTGCTGCATCATGGGATGAGGCGATGCGGCGGGCGGTTTCGATCCCATCAAGGCCCGGCATCTTGATATCGAGGATCACAACGTCCGGGTTGTGTTCTGCCACCAATTCGACTGCGTCGTCACCGCGCGCTGTGTCCCCGACCACGTCGTAACCCTCCTCGATGAGGGTCTCCTTCAGGTCCAGCCTGATTATCGCCTCATCCTCGGCGATGACGACCTTCACCCTGTCCGCCACCTCAGCGACCCTGCGTCAACTTGTCGAGCAGGTCGTCCTGACTCGACTCCAGGCGTTCGATCTCAAACAGAATGTCTGCTCGGTGTCGTTCCATCGCCCTGGCGTGACGATCGGCTCCCCTGTGCTCCCGGTCTGCGAGTGCAGTCTCGGAAACGAGCGCACGGACACGCGCCTCGTCAGCCTCCTCGGCGAAGTGGGCCATCTGTTCATCGGCCACGGCCAGATCCGAGCGCAGACGTGACAGGCGTTCAGCGATCTCAGAGAGCCGCCTCTCGATAACTGGTCCTGGCATCTGTGCACCTGGGCCTCTGCCCAATCAGCCCTTCTCTTCAACTGGTTGTGCCCGGGGCGGGACTTGAACCCGCACGACCTTTCGGCCAGAGGATTTTGAATCCTCCGCGTCTGCCAATTCCGCCACCCGGGCTCGACACGAAAGTCTACCGGTAGCCCCTGTTGCCCCTGCATGCGCCGTATCTTCAGCCATAACCGCTACTCCGTGCTTCCGATACGCCGCGGAACGCGCCACACTGTGCTGGTGCAACCCCCGGAGAGAGCCCACCCATGATCGTGTTCACGTACTCCGGTCAGGGGTCCCAGAAGCCGGCAATGGGTGCTGCCTGGGCGAGTCACCCCTCCTGGGAACTTGTTCAGGAGGCCTCCGATGCAACTGGTCGTGATCTGGCCAAACTGCTCCTCGATGCCGACGCCGACGAACTCAGAGACACACAGAACGCCCAGATAGCGACTTTCCTGATCAGCATGGTGATCCTGGATGCCGTCGAACGTGTGGGCGTCGACGCGGCTGGCCACGCTGGCCACAGCCTCGGGGAGTACACCGCTCTCACTGCTGCTGGAGCACTCGATTTCGGCGATGCGGTCTCCCTTGTCTGCGAGCGGGGTGCTGCAATGAAGGTGGCGGCCGCTGAGCAGGCCGGAACAATGGCCGCTGTACTCGGCCTCACCAACGAGGCCGTTGAAGATGCCTGCGACTCGGTGACCGGCGACGTCTGGGTCGCCAACTACAACGCACCGGGCCAGGTCGTCCTGGCCGGGTCACCGGCCGGTGTGGCTGACGCCGGTGACGCAGCTCGTGCCCTCGGCGCCCGCAAGGTCGCTCCTCTGGAGGTATCGGGTGCGTTCCACACCCCGTTCATGGCTCCTGCCCGCGAGAGGCTCAGCGATGCGCTCGCTGCTATTGACCTCCGCAGACCCGAAGGTCTGGTGGTGGCCAATGTGGATTCCACCGGCCACGAGAATCCTGAGACATGGCGGGCGCTGATGAACGCCCAACTCTGCAGCCCGGTCAGGTGGAGCCAGAGCCTGCTGACATTCGCCGATGCGGGCTTCTCGACGTTTGTGGAGTTGGGTCCCGGCAATGTCCTGACCGGACTCGTCAAACGAACCCTCCCCGATGCGACCCGCCTCGCCGTCAACACCCCAGAGCACCTCGACCGACTCCTCGACACCCTCGCTGCTCCGCCTGCAGACACAGTCGACCGCGTCGACAGCCACGAAGGCGAGCATCTGTTCGCAACCGATCGGCTGGTTGTCAGCCCCGGAGCAGGGATCTTCACCCCTCTCTCGACTCTTGAGGTCGGGTCAGAGATCGGAGCGGGGACCCTCCTCGGCCATATCGGCGAGTTAGAGGTTCGATCCTCGTTCTCAGGTGAACTGATGGCATGGCTGGCGGTCGACACCGAGCGCGTCACATCCAGCCAACCGATCGCCTGGTTGCGGTCCGGATGATTCGATCAGAGGTCACCTCAAACCAGCACAGGAGGCTGAGATGAGCAGGGTTGTTCTTGTAACCGGCGGCAACCGTGGTATCGGCCTGGCATGTGCAACCGCCTTCGCCGCACAGGGCGACAAGGTGGCTGTGACATGTCGTGGCGAGCCTCCCGCCGAGGTGCTCGAGGCCGGCCTGTTGGCCGTGCCCTGCGACATAACCGACCCCGACCAGGTGGATGCTGCCTTCATACACGTCGAGGAGGAGTTCGGCCCTGTCGAGGTGCTGGTGGCCAACGCGGGCATCACCCGAGACGGCCTCGTCCTACGAATGAGCGACGATGACTTCACGGACGTCATCGACACCAACCTGATCGGTTCCTTCCGTGTGGCCCGACGGGCCGTAAAGGCGATGATGCGGGCCCGCTGGGGTCGGATCATCCTCGTCTCGTCGATCGCCGGCCGTATCGGACAGACAGGACAGGCCAACTACTCGGCGTCCAAGGCCGGACTGGTTGGACTGGGCCGTTCGCTGGCAAAGGAGTTCTCCAGCCGCGGCATCACGGTGAACATCGTCGCACCGGGCCCGATCCTCACCGACATGCTGGCCGCCCTGCCTGAGGAGCAGCAGGCCTCCTATGCCGAGGCCGTGCCTTTGGGACGCCTCGGCCAACCGGGCGAGGTCGCCGAGGTGGTCCGCTTCCTGGCCTCTGACGGAGCCGCCTATGTCACCGGAGCTGTGGTCCCCGTAGACGGCGGGCTCTTCATGGGATAGGGATCTGATTCGAGCCTCCTCTGTCGGTAGTCGGTCGTCTCTCAGGCCCTTCGCCTCTAGGGTGGGGCGATCCCCATCAGTGATCAGGAACGGAGCCCGGTGTGAGTGACGAGAACTTTGAACGATTCAAGAAGTGTGCAGTCGATGTGCTCTCAGTCGAAGAAGGCCAGATAACCCCTGAGGCCAGTTTTGCCGACGATCTGGACGCCGACAGCCTCGACCTTGTCGAGTTGGTGATGGCCCTCGAGGAGGAGTTCGACGTAACGGTTGAGGAAGAGGAACTTGAGGGCATCACCACTATCGGTGGAGCCTTCACGCTCATTACCGGCAAGCTCTGATGCCCGGTCGTCGGGTCGCCGTTACCGGCATGGGGGTGGTGGCCTCCTGTGGTATCGGCACCGAGGCGTTCTGGAACGGCCTCTGCGGGCCCGCCCCGGTAGGTGAGCGGCGCGTCCTGGACTTCGACCCGACACCCCACTTCGACAATCCGAAGGAGGTACGGCGGGCCGACCGCTGCACCCAGTTCGCCATTGCCGCCAGCGACATGGCACTCGCCCAGGCCGGCAACCTGATCGCTGACCCGCTACGCCGTGGGGTCCTGATAGGCACCGGAATCGGCGGAATCGAGACCCTCGAGACCCAGATAAAGGTCATGGTCGAAAAGGGTGAGCGCAGGGTGTCCCCGTTCCTCGTGCCGATGATGATGCCGAATGCAGCACCAGCGGCGGTTTCGATGCGTCACGGCTTCCAGGGACCTGCTGAAAACACCTGTACAGCATGTGCAGCGGGCACCCACGCCATAGCCAACGCCGCTCGCATGATCGCCTACGACCGCTGCGATGTTGTCCTAGCCGGTGGCAGCGAGGCCCCGTTCGTACGGACCGCCATTGCCGGCTTCACCAATATGACCGCACTGTCCTCTTCCGGGGTATCGCGTCCGTTCGATGCCGACCGGGATGGCTTCGTAATGGGCGAGGGTGCAGGCGTTCTCGTCCTCGAGGAGTGGGATATGGCAGTCCAGCGGGGGGCCACCATTCTCGCCGAGGTGCTGGGTGGGGCCAGCACCGCCGACGCACATCACATCACAGCGCCTTCACCCGGCGGGGTGGGAGCAATCGCCTGCATGGAGCTTGCGCTCGAAGAAGCCGGTATCCCACCTGAGGCGGTAACACACATCAACGCCCACGGAACCTCCACCCCTCTCAACGACATGGCAGAGGCCGAGGCCGTCAACAAGCTGTTCGGGTCGTCGGGCCCCCTCATGACCTCCACCAAGGGGATTACAGGTCATGCACTCGGCGCCGCCGGAGCGCTCGAGGCCGTTGCGGTTGTTATGGCCATGAAGAAGGGTCTTGTCCCGCCAACAGCGGGCTTTGCCACCCCTGACCCTGAGATGCCCCAGGTCAACCTCGTGACCGGTGAACCGGCAGCGTGGACTCCGGGGCCTGCCCTCTCAAACTCCTTCGGCTTCGGTGGCCACAACGGAAGCCTGGTGCTGGGTCCGGCCTGATCTTCGGTGCGCTGCGAGGCGATTCCGGCCGTGTCTCAGGCTGAGGCAAAGACGAACAACAGGTCGCATTCGCATGCAATCTCGCCAGCCACCGATGCCGTGCCGCTACCACGACCGGCAAGCCTGGACTGCCTACCTAGTTGAACCTCGAGGTCCAAGCGGTCACCGGGCAGCACCTGTCTGCGGAACCGAACCTTCTGGATTCCCCCGAAGAGGGCGAGCCTCCCGGCGAACTCCGGGGCACTGAGGAGTGCATAGGCCCCCAACTGGGCTATTGATTCGCACAACAGCACGCCGGGGAGTGTTGGGCGACCCGGAAAGTGGCCGGAAAAGAAGGGTTCCTCTCCCGTCAGGTCCCAGAAGCCGGTCGCTCCGACGCCGGGCTCAACAGCCTCGACACCGGTGAGAAACAGGAACGGATCCCTGTGGGGTATTACCTCACAGGGTGCTGGCAGGCCCTCAGCGGTCATCTGTCAGCACCTTGTGGCAGTTGCAGGTGGCGATTCCCCGGGATGGCAACACGTGCCATCCCGAGGGTCCACCGGTTCCCGGTTACCAGGAAGAGGCTGGTGCCTCTGCTGCAGCCGGGGCGCCACCACTCTTGGCGGCGGCCTTCAACTTGGAGCCAACCGAAACTTTGCAGGCCTTCGTGGCGGGCACATGAAGTGCCTCGCCTGTCTGCGGGTTGCGGCCCATACGGGCATTGCGTGTCACCTGCTCAAAGGAGAGCCAGCCCGTAATAGAGAGCTTCTCCTCTCCGGCAGCCACAACATCGGCCACGACATCCAGGAAGGCGTCGAGGCAGTCGCCGGCGTCCTTGTTGGACATCCCAGCCTTTCCTGCCATTGCAGCGATCAGATCGCTCTTGTTCATCGACCATCTCCTCTTTTGGCTATTGGATGGGCGAACCCACTCCTTGGTCAAATGACACGCTTCACGGTTTTTGCTCCCATGTCAAGCATTTACGGCTTTCGGAGCCCCTGCATGGCCTGAGATTCCGGGCATCTCATCCTGCTCGCCGAGGGTTCGTCAAATCACAAGGAGCTCTTCATGCGTCAAGATCCGATCGATTTCCGTTGCCGAACGGCTTGTTGGTAGTCAGTGCTCGACGTCGAGAGCTTCCCTGAACCCTGCGACCAGTGCTGCAACCCCATCCGGACCTGCGCCGTCGAGCATCCGCTGGACAACGGCAGACCCGACGACCACCCCGTCTCCGTACCCGCTCACCTCCACGGCCTGTTCGGGGGTTCCAACCCCCACGCCGACCAGCACGGGTCGCTCGGTCACCGCCTTGAGGCGTTCAGCGATGGTGCAGGCACTTGAGGCCAGCTCGGTCCGAACCCCTGTCACCCCGAGCAGGCCCACTCCGTAGACAAAGCCCCGCGAACGCTCACAGATGAGGGGCAGCCGCTCATCGGGGGTGGTGGGTGCCGCCAACAGGATGGTCTCGACTCCGCAGGCGTCGGCTGCCTCGGCCCACGGGCCGGTCTCCTCAAGTGGCAGATCAGGAAGGATGCAGCCCGACACTCCAGAATCGGCCAGCGCGGCAGCGAACCTCTCGAGACCCATCCGGTAGGCGATGTTGTAATAGGTCATGACCACAAGTGGCAGGCCGACGTCGAGGCCCCTCAGGGAGCCGAGGATACCCGGCGGCGTGGCTCCGGCACCAAGAGCCCGGTCATTGGCCTCCTGGATAGTAGGTCCGTCCATCACCGGGTCCGAGAACGGTATTCCGACCTCGATCACGTCGGCTCCGGCGGCGGCAACTTCTTGAATGGTGGCTGTCCAATCTTCACCGAGGCCGCCGGTTATATACGGCACCAGACACCTTCCCCCGCCGTCAAGGCGTGCGCGTAGTGCCGTCTCAACTGGCCCGAGGCCGGTCATGAGAGGATCTCCATCATCTGGCCGACGTCTTTGTCTCCGCGGCCAGAGAGGTTCAACAACACGGTTCGACCCGCCAGGGCTTCCCTCTCACGGGACACCCACGCCAGGGCATGGGCCGGCTCGAGGGCTGGAATGATGCCCTCTGTCCTGCTCAGCATCTGGAAGGCCTCTATGACCTCTTCGTCGGTCACGGACTCATACCGGGCACGCCCTGTTGCTGAGAGGTGGCTGTGTTCTGGCCCGACCCCCGGATAGTCGAGACCGGCGCTGATGGACTCGGCCTCCAGCACCTGTCCGAACTCGTCCTGCATCAGGTACGAGGCTGAGCCGTGCACCACTCCGGGTACGCCCCTGCCAACCGCCGCACCACCGGCAGGTTCAACACCAACCAACTCCGCATCGGTATCTGCGAACCCGGAGAAGATCCCTATGGCATTTGAGCCACCGCCAACACTGGCGCAGACAACGTCGGGCACGCCTCCGAGAATTTCCTGGCACTGCCGGCGGGCCTCGGTGCCGATCACCTCCTGGAAGGTTCTGACCATGAACGGGTACGGGTGTGGACCCATCACAGACCCGAGGCAGTAGTAGGAGGACTCGACGGTTGCCACCCAGTCCCTCATCGCCTCGTTGATTGCATCTTTCAGGGTGCGGCTGCCCGACATGGCCGTCAGCACCTCGGCCCCGAGGAGCCGCATTCGAAAGACGTTCAACTCCTGACGCCGTACGTCAAGCTCGCCCATGTAGACACGGCACTCCATTCCGAGAAGCGCTGCAGCCGTGGCGGTCGCCACCCCGTGCTGTCCGGCACCGGTTTCTGCCAGAAGGCGATTTCGGCCCATTCTCCTGGCCAACAGAGCCTGCCCGAGGACGTTGTTGATCTTGTGGGATCCGGTGTGGTTGAGATCTTCACGTTTCAGGAGAAGGCGTAGGCCAAGCTCGTTGGACAATGTGGGGCACTCCGTCACAGGCGAGGGACGGCCCGCATAGTTGACGAGAAGGCCGTCCAGTTCAGCCCTGAACGCCGGATCGGCCCACGCCTCGTTGAACGCCTCTTCGAGTTCCTGACAGGCGGGGACGAGGGTCTCGGGCACGAAGCGTCCGCCAAAATCGCCGAAACGGCCATCTGGAGTGGGGTCTGAAAGTGTCATTCCTCGGTCTCCCAGTCGAACGGTCGGGGCCTCTGGCTCCTATACGGGGCCGCTGCTGGCTTCGCTGAGCGTGCCGCCTCGATGAACGCCCGGAGCAGACGTGGATCCTTTCGGCCAGGCACGCTCTCGACTCCGCTTGAGACGTCAACCCCGTACGGGTCTACACGCTCGATGGCCGACGCCACGTTTGTGGAATCCAGTCCGCCGGCGAGGATCATCTGCCTGTTGTCGGGGGCACCCTCGGCAAGACTCCAGTCGAACACCTCACCGGAACCCGGCAGCGGTGAGTCCAGAAGCAGCAACTCGGCTCCAAAGTCGTCGAAACGCTCCAGATCGGGAGACCCTGCAGCCAGTGCCCTGATAGTCACCGGGATGCGTTCGGAGATCCAGCGGCAGTCCTCGGGCTTCTCGTGGCCATGCAGCTGAGCCGCTCGGAGCCCGATTCCATTCACCACCTCGACGACCCGTTTGGCGCTCTCATCTCTAAACACGCCCACCGTCATGATGTCAGCCGGTAGCTGCCTGACGATGTCTCTCACGATCGGTACAGCGACCTGGCGGGTCGACGGAGCAAACACAAAGCCGACGGCATCAGCGCCGAGAGCGGTGGCGAGGAGGGCGTCCTCCTCGCGTGTGATGCCGCAGATCTTCACGAACATGGGGCGACGCTACCCTGCCCGCGTCCCGCAGGACCCTGCAGCCACCAGGTCCGCCACAGCCCCGCTCCGGTCGCCAGAGGTGACCAGCGACTCTCCCACCAGGACTGCCCTGAAGCCGGCGTCGTAGAGCGCAGCAGCATCCTCCTGGGTCCTGACCCCGGATTCCGCCACACGCTCCACCCCAGCGGGGATGCAGGCTCCGACTCGTCGGGCCCGGTCGGAATCGACCTTGAAGGTGTTCAGGTCGCGCTGGTTGACGCCTACTAGGTCTGCCCCTGCGGCCAGTACCCGTTCCAGTTCGGACTCGTCATGCACCTCGGCAAGGGAATCCAGACCCAGTTCCCTCGCAAGGGCCAGAAAATCGGACAGCTCGGAGTCGTCGAGGGCCGCGGCAATGAGCAGCACAGCATCGGCTCCCATGAGCGCGGCATCACACACGTCGCGTGGATCCACGGTGAAGTCCTTGCGCAGGACCGGGAGCGGTACTGATCCTCTGGCCGACCGGAGATCCTCTACAGAACCGCCGAAGTGGTCCTGATCGGTGAGGACGGAGAGACAGGTGGCTCCTCCAGCCATGTACGCACCTGCGGTCTCGGCCGGATCAAGGTCGATGGCCAGATCACCGCGCGAAGGCGACCTGCGCTTGATCTCGGCGATCACCGCCATGAGGCCCGCGTCAAGAGACCGGATCGCATTACGAAACCCCCGTGGCTGTGCGAACTGCCCGGCCTCTTCGATCAGGGCATCAAGGGAGCGACTGTCGCCGGCTGCAATGGACCGGTGGTGGTCAAGAATCTCATCAAGGTAGGTGCCCACGTCCTGAGGCTAACCAGAGCCCGAACGGGGACGCCGTCATTTGGGGCACCAGCACCCTTGTCATCAACTCCTAACCGTTCCATCACATTGATCGGGCATCATCAGGCGGGTGAACACGCCACCTGGCGTGCCAGCATGGAGAGGTCATGTCGGAACAGGCTGTGGTAGTGGTGGTCGAGGATGACCCGAACATCGCCGATCTCGTCGATATGTACCTGCGCCGCGATGACCACCGCGTGTACCTGGCGTCCACCGGTGAAAAGGCCCTTGAGGTGATCGGTCAGCGCTCCCCCGACCTTGTCATTTTGGACATCGGCCTCCCGGGTGAGATTGACGGATTCGAGTGCTGTCGCAGGATTCGGGCTGAATCTGATGTTCCCGTGATCATGCTGACCGCACGCGATGACGAGATCGACCGGGTGATCGGCTTCGAGTTGGGTGCCGACGACTACGTCACCAAGCCCTTCAGCCCCCGGGAGCTGGCTGCCCGGGTAAAGGCCATTCTGCGACGGTCGGGCACACCCCGTGAGCCTGTCGGTGGCGTGCACAAGTTGGGTGACGTCCTTGTCGACACGGCCCGCCGCGAAGTCCTTCTCAACGGCGAACCGGTTTCCCTGGCATCCCAGGAATTTTCCCTGCTGCTCTTTCTCCTCGAGAACAGGGGCCTTGCCCTCAGCCGGAGGCAGCTCCTGGGCGGTGCATGGAAGGTCGACTGGGTCGGAGACGAACGGACCGTCGATGTCCATGTTCGTCAACTACGGCGCAAGCTCGGGACCGACCTACCTCTCGAGACCATTTCCGGGCTCGGGTACCGGCTGGGATGAGGTCAGCCTGATGCGAAGACGCCTACTCACGGCCCTGGTTGGAGCCGTTGCCGCCGCGCTGCTGGCAGTCGGCGTCGTCACCGTCATCCTCGTCAGGCTTGCTGCCTATGAGATCACCGTCGAACATCTCGAGAACAGGGCCACCACCCTCGCTACCGTCATTGGTGAGTCGATTGCTGCCGATTCACATGTGCCGCTCGCAAGGGGACGCATGCAGCGGCTCAGCAGGTCTCTCGATGTCGAAAATATTGGGGTCCTCCTCCTGATGCCCCATCCCTCCATGCCGCCACAGATCCTGGCTGACCTGCCCGAGGGTCTAACGCCAGCCGACCTTGATCCCGATGTTCTGATTGCCACGGGCACGAGTAACGGTCGAGTTGCTGACAACGCATGGGCTGCGTCCACCTACTCCTCCGAGGAGAGACAGTCTCCGATCATCATCGTCGTGGTTAGCAGCGGCCTCTTCGCCTCCCTGGGACCCTCTGGTCAGTGGTTCCTTGTTGCAGCGGCCGTCACCCTCGCCGGCGCGGCGATCATGGCCGTACACCTGAGCCGGAGCCTGGCCGCTCCGCTCGTGGAAGCAACCGAGGCCACCCTGCGCATAGCCGGCGGTGAACTGGAAACCCGTCTACCCGATCCACCGCCCGACAAGCTGGACGAACCGGCCGAACTGGCGAGGGCCGTGAACGCCATGGCGGAGAGCCTCGAGAGATCCCGGGGCCTTGAGCGCCAGTTCCTGCTGTCCGTGTCCCACGACCTACGAACCCCGATGACCTCGATACAGGGCTACGCCGAGGCCCTCAGCGACGGCACCATCGACGATGCACGCCGAGCCGGTGGCGTCATCCTCGACGAGGCCCGGCGTCTGGACCGCCTCATCCACGATCTCCTGGACCTGGCCAGACTTGACTCCAGGCGTTTCAACCTCGACCTGCATCCGACCGATGTCGGGGCTGCAACCGAGCGGGTCGTCGACGGGTTCGTCCCCGCTGCCTCGGGTAGCGGTGTGGAACTGAATGTCTCATCACCAGCGGATCCCGTGATTGCCAGAATCGACACCGACCGTTGGGGTCAGGTTGTAGGCAACCTGATAGAGAATGCTGTACGCCACGCATCGGGCCGGGTCGACATCGAGGTGACCGGCAGCCCGGTGCATATCCACCTGAGCGTCACCGACGATGGCCCCGGGATCGACGCCGAGGACCTGCCACACGTGTTCGAGCGGCTCTACGTGTCCAAGAGGAATCCGGCCAGCCAGGAATCGGGATCGGGTCTGGGCCTTGCCATCGCCCGGGAACTGGTTCAGGCCATGGACGGAACCGTCTCAGCCGGCTCATCGCCGGGTGGGGGTGCCTGCCTGACGGTCACGGTTCCGGCGATGTCCTGAAGGCATCGCTCGCCCTGCAGCGGTCAGTCGGCTGCTGACCGGGTAGCGGTCATACGACGGGCCGCAGGAACAGCGACAAGCAGCGCCCTGGCCTTGTTGCGGCACTCCTCGTACTCGGACTCGGGCACACTGTCGGCGACAATTCCGGCTCCAGCCTGAACTGATGCGACTCCGTCCTTGACAAGCATGGTGCGGATTGCAATAGCCGTATCGATGTTGCCTGAAAAGTCGAAGTAGCCGATCACGCCGGCATAGGGCCCCCGCTTTACCGGCTCCAACTTGTCGATGATCTCCATCGCCCTCACCTTTGGCGCTCCCGAGACTGTGCCGGCAGGCAGCGTCGCCCGCAACACGTCGATCGGGGTGCAGCCGTGAGCCAGGTCTCCGGCGACCTGGCTGGTCAGGTGCATCACGTGGCTGTACCGCTCGAGGGTCATCATCTCCTCGACCTCCTCAGAGCCGAACTTCACCACACGACCGACGTCGTTTCGGGCCAGATCCACGAGCATCACGTGTTCAGCCCGTTCCTTGGGATCCTCAACGAGCTCAGCTGCCATCCGGCGGTCGTCGGCCTCGGTGCTGCCACGCCGCCTGGTGCCTGCAATCGGCCGTGAAACGACGCGCCCATCGAGGAGCTGGACCATCGGTTCCGGCGAGGAACCCACGACGGTCATGTCGGGGTAGCGCAGGAAGTACATGTAGGGACTCGGGTTGATCTGTCGCAACACCCTGTACACGTCAAAGGGCTCTGCATCGAGCTCGACGTCAAAACGTTGAGACAGCACAACCTGAAATATGTCGCCGGACAGAATGTGTTCCCTGGCTGCCTCCACGGCAAGGCAGTAGTCGTCTCGGCTCATGGTCGAGGTGGTCTCCGGGGCCTCATCGGCCTGGTCGGGAGGCATCACCAACGGCTCGTCAAGCGGGAGCGCTCCAGCGGCGGCGAGCCTGTCGAGCCGGCCCTGGGCCTCGGAGTAGAGCGAGTCCAGTTCAGTCCCATCGGCGGAGTCGGGAACCACCACGTTCGCAATCAGGACCGCCCTCTGCCTCCAGTGGTCTATCGCAACCATGTCGCCGATGACAGACATCACGCCGTCGGGAAAGCCCCGGTCGTCGGGAGGTACATCTGGCAGGTGCTCGACCTCGCGCACCACGTCGTAGCCGAGAAAACCCATCAGGCCGCCATGGAGTGGCGGCAGGCCCTCGATTTCGGGCGACCTGAAGTGTTCGAGGAGACCCTGCATCGCCACCAGGAGACCCTCGTCAACGCTCACGCCGTCGGGGAGCGCTCCCTCGGAAGCGAGAGAGCCACCCGCCAGGGTGAGGGTTAGAGAGGGGTTTAGGCCGATAAACGACCAGCGGCCCCAGGTTTCAGCCCTGTCGACACTCTCGAGCAGGAAGCCGTTGCCGTCTCCGACGCAACGGGTGAACAGCGCCACCGGGGTGGTCAGATCGGCGAGCAGTTCGCGCCAGACCGGAACGACACTGTGGGAGGCGGCCAGTCGACCGAACTCCTCTCTACCGGGACCGTCCACGTGATCAGGTGCCGTCGTCGCCGAACGGGCTGAAGAAGCAGGTGTACTCCCCTGTGTGGCAGGCACCGTTTCCCTCCTGGTCGACCACGAACAAGAGCGTGTCGCCGTCGCAGTCGAAGTAAGCCTCGCGCACGTACTGCCGGTCGCCCGAGGTCTCGCCCTTGCACCAGTACTCCTGGCGGCTACGGCTCCAGAACCAGGTTCTCCCGGTCTGAAGCGTCTGGGCCAGCGAGTCGGCGTTCATCCAGGCCATCATCAGTACACGGCCGGTGTCGGCCTCTTGGACTATTGCGGGCACGAGGCCGTCGTCGTTGTATTTGACAGCAGCCAACTGTTCCGGCGAAGCGGAAATCGGCCTGCCGTGACAGCTTGTTGGGTCGCTCATTGCCTCAGCCTACGTTCACGCCGATGTCACGCGAAGTGCATTTGACGGGCCCGTCGCGATGCAGAGCGATCAGAGGTAGAGGCCGGTGCTTCCCTCTTCGAGACGCTGGGCAGCCACGGCGTGGATGTCACGTTCGCGCACGATGATGTAGTCGAGGCCCCGCACCTCCACCTCGTAGCGGTCCTCAGGGTTGAACAGCACCTTGTCGCCGATCTCCATGGCCCTGACATTGGGCCCCGTTGCGATCACCTCGGCCCAGGCCAGGCGCTTGCCCATCTGGGCAGTCGCAGGAATGAGGATTCCGCCCGATGAACGCCTTTCACCCTCTGCTCCGTCGATGCCGACCAGTATCCGGTCGTTGAGCATCTTGATTGGTAGTCCCTCGGCGTCAGAGGGGCCCGGAACTGCGGCTATCGCTGGTTTGTCCACCGGGGGAACGGTACCCAGCGGGGCGGCCATTGTGCGGTGCACTCAGGAACCGGCAGGTCGGACGGCCACCCCGGCTTCCACCATGTAGGCCTTTGCCTCGGCAATCGTGTGCTCACCGAAGTGGAAAATGGATGCGGCCAGCACCGCATCGGCCCGACCTTCAACAGCCCCCTCAACCAGGTGGTCGAGGCCGCCCACCCCTCCGCTGGCAATCAGGGGAACGCTGACCGCGCCGCCGACAGCAAGAAGCATCGGAATGTCAAACCCGTCACGTGTGCCGTCGCTGTCCATGGAGGTCAACAGGATCTCGCCTGCTCCCAACTGGTCGGCCCTGGTGGCCCATTTGACGGCATCGAGACCCGTCGGCGTTCTACCGCCGTGGATGAACACCTCAAAACCGCTATCGATCTCACTGTTGCGTCGACCGTCAACGGCCACGACCACGCACTGCTCCCCGAACTCGGCAGCCAGTTCACCGATCAGGTCCGGCCTCTCGACGGCCGCGGTGTTGACCGAGACCTTGTCGGCTCCTGCACGCAGGATGGCCCTGGCATCCTCGACGCTTCGGATCCCGCCTCCGACGGTGAAGGGTATGAACACCTCCTCGGCGGTGTGGCGAACCATGTCGATGGTGGTCTCCCGGGAATCAGAGGAGGCCGTTATGTCGAGAAACACCAACTCGTCGGCACCTTCCTCGTCGTAGCGCCGCGCCAACTCGACCGGGTCACCGGCATCGCGCAGGTCGATGAAGTTGACCCCTTTAACCACCCGTCCGCCGTCGACGTCGAGGCAGGGGATGACCCTCACGGTTCTCATGTCTGCGCCATCGCCCTGACAGCATCTTCAAGGTCGACCGTTCCCTCGTAGAGGGCTTTTCCGAGGATTATCCCGCCGATGCCACTGCCGTCTTCTCTCAGAGCGGCAAGTGCCACCAGGTCATGAAGTTGCCCAACCCCACCGGATGCGATCACCTCAACGTCTGTTTCCCGGAGAGCAGCGCGCAGGAGGTCGGTATCGGGGCCTTCGAGGGTGCCGTCCCTGTTGATCTGGGTAACGACGAAAGCGTCAACTGATGCCGGATCAAACAGTCCGATTGCGTCAGCGAGGGTCAGGCCACTCCCCTGTGTCCAGCCTCGCAGGGCCACCTCCTCGCCCTTGACGTCGATTCCGACTGCCACTGCACCCAACTCGGCGACCCGTTCGACGAGGGCAGGATTCTCCAGGGCTGCCGTTCCCATGACGACACGGCTGACACCCGCGCCAAAGAGAGCCTCCGCGTCTGCGATGGATCGAACCCCACCCCCGGCCTGTACCGGTATGTCCAGGGCTGTCGCCACTGCTGCGACAGCAACCCGGTTGGCTGGGTCACCGGTCAGAGCTGCATCCAGGTCGACCACGTGCAGCCATGGCGCTCCGGCTGCCTCGAAGCGGCGCGCCTGCTCAACCGGGTCGTCGCCATAGACGGTCTCGCGGGCAAAGTCGCCCTCCACGAGCCTCACATACCTGCCACCCCTCAGGTCGACAGCCGGATACAGCGCCGGGCCCATCAGGGACCCCCTGGGAGCGAATCAACGAAGTTGCCGAGGACCTTCAGCCCCGTGCGTCCGGACTTCTCGGGGTGGAACTGGACTCCCCAGAGGTTCCCCCTTCGCACGGCGGCACACAGCGGCGTGCCGTATTCGCATGTGGCGACGGTGGCCGGGCCAACCTGTGCGGTGTATCCGTGGACGAAGTACATCCAGGCACCAGGCGGCAGGCCGGCAAAGAGTGCTTCATCGTCTGTGATGTCGAGGCGGTTCCACTGCATCTGAGGACACTTCACTTCACCCGTGATGCGTCTGACTCGCCCCTCGATCACACCGAGGCCCGGACTGCCGGAAGACTCGTCGCTGCCATCGAACAGCATCTGCATACCCACACAGATACCCAGGAAGGGCCTGCCTCCTGTGGCAGCATCGACAGCGGCTTCCCGTGCAATACCGGTCAGCCCGGACTCGTCAAGCGCCTCGAGACAACGCCCGAAGGCTCCGACACCGGGCAGGACGATTCCAGCCGCTTCGCCGATCAGGCCCCTGTCTGCCGTGAGGGTGGCTCTGGCCCCCATCCGCTGGAGCGCCTTTTGAGCCGACCTCAGGTTGCCGATGCCGTAGTCGAGGACAGCGACAAGTGGCCCTTCGGTCACAGGTTTCCCTTGGTCGACGGTACGGCATCACCATCGACGGCTACTGCGTCGCGGAGAGACCTGGCGACCGCCTTGAAGCAGGCCTCGACAATGTGGTGGGTGTTAGCCCCGCGGATCGACTCGACGTGCAGTGTCAGAGCTGCCGAAACGCTGAATGCGCGCCAGAACTCCTCTACCAACTGTGGGTCGAAGGGAGGATCACCAAGGATCTTCTGGCCGGGGAAGTCAACCTCGTAGTGCAGATACGGGCGTCCGGACAGATCAAGCGAGACGTCGACCAGAGCCTCGTCGAGGGGAACACGGTTGGACGCAAAGCGCCTGACCCCTGCCTTGTCACCGAGAGCCTCAGAGAACGCCGTGCCAATGGCTATACCGACATCCTCGACTGTGTGGTGCGCGTCGATCTCGAGGTCGCCGCGACACTCGACCGTCAGGCCGAAACCACCGTGTCGTCCAAGCTGGTCGAGCATGTGGTCAAAGAACGGGATTCCGGTCGAGGCGGAGACTGTCCCGCCATCGAGGTCGATATCGACCTTCACCGCCGTTTCGCTCGTCGTGCGCTCACATGAACCGGTTCGTACCGTCACAACAACACCTCTCTGAGAGCGGCCAGAAAGCGGTCGTCCTCACTCTGTGTACCAATGGTCACCCGTAGACAGTTCTCGAGACCCGCCACTGATGAGAAGTCACGCACGAGAACCGACCTGTCGAGGAGTCCCTGCCATGCCTGCGTCCCCGACATCACCTCTGGGCGGAACAGGATGAAGTTGGCCTGCGACGGCCAGACGGTGACGGGCAGTTCACCGAGAGCCGACGCGAGGCGATCGCGCTCGGTGATCACGGCCTCGACACGTTCCTGCATCTCGCCACCGTAGGCAAGGGCAAGGATTCCTGCCTCCTGCTTGATGGAGTCGAGGTGGTATGGCAACACGACCTTCTCCAACTCGCTGCGGCACCACGGCGGCCCCAACAGGTAGCCGAGGCGCAGGCCTGCCATGGCCCAGGTCTTTGAGAAGGTCCTGGTGACCACAAGCGACCTCTCCTCTCCAAGGAGGCCGACAGCGCTCCTAGGCGAGAACTGGCCGTAGGCCTCATCAACGACAAGGAGGCCGCCACGGGGCTCAAGCAGGTCAAGAGCACTCTCCACGAGGCCCTCGGGGTCGAGCAGACCGGTCGGGTTGTTCGGGGAGCACAGGAACAAGATGTCTGGCTGTTCGACCTCAACAGCCTCGGCCAGAAGGTCCCTGTCGAGCGAGAAGTCGGCACGGCGGGGAGCCCTGACCAAGCGGGTACCGGTAATACGGGTGATCTGTGAGTGCATTGCGTAGGTAGGTTCGAAAACCGCTGCGGAGCGGCCTGCACCTCCGTAGGCGAGAAGCAGGGCCTGGAGCACCTCGTTTGAGCCGTTGGCGCAGAACACCCAGTCCGGGTCGAGGCCGTACCGCTCACCCAGGGCGGTACGTAGGCGAAGCGCTCCCCTGTCGGGATACCTGTTCAGGTCGACGCCGGCCAGAGCCCGGCGCAGGTCAGACATGAACTCTGCCGGTGGCGGCTCGGCCGCCTCATTGGTGTTGAGGCGAACCTCGACCTCGACCTGGGGAGAGTGGTAGCCGACCAGCGAGGCGACGTCTGAACGTGCGCGTGCCGTCCGTCCTGACGGGATCTCGGGTTCAGGCATCGGACAGACGCATCCTCACGGACTCGGCATGGGCATCGAGTCCCTCAACCTCGGCAAGGGTCACTATGTGGGGCCCCAATCGCTCGATGGCAGCCCGGTCGGCGGTAACCACGTGTACATCCTTGGTGAAGTCCGAGACCGTCAGGGCCCCGGCGAACCTGGCTGTTCCGGCAGTTGGAAGCACATGGCTGGGCCCGGCCATGTAGTCGCCGAGAGAGGCCGGTGACAACGGGCCACAGAACACGGCACCGGCGTTCCTCACCTTCAGGGACAGCTCACCTGCATCGGCACACATCAGCTGCAGGTGCTCGGGAGCGATTTCGTCGGCGACAGCAAGGGCTTCCACAGGTCCGTCGACGAGCACGCAGTAGCCGGCCACTGCGAGCGTCGCCTCGATATCGGACCTCCGGGGTGATGCGGCGACGATCTCCTCGATTGCGCCCTCAGCGGCCTCGGCAACCGCCTCGTCCCAGGTGATGAGCCAGGCCAGGCCGTCGGGTCCGTGTTCGGCCTGCACAACCACGTCAACGGCGGCGAACTCGGGTGGGACCGTGGCATCGGCGATGACTATTACCTCAGAGGGACCTGCGAAGCCCACGGGAATCCCGACAGCACCCGCAACCTCCTGTTTTGCGACAGCGACATAGATGTTGCCTGGACCCACGATGACGTCGACCGGATCGATACTTGCCGTTCCGTAGGCAAGCGCGGCGATGGCCTGGGCTCCACCCACCGGGTGAATTACGTCGACCCCGGCGACAGCTGCCGCAGCGAGGGTTGCATCAGGAATCAGACCATCGGACCCTGGCGGCACACACACGACTACCTCGTCTACCCCGGCGACCCGCGCCGGAACAGCTGTCATGAGCAGCGTGGACGGATATGTGGCCCTTCCGCCAGGTACATAGCAGCCGGCCCTACGCACCGGCCTGGGAATCGAACGGACCTCGAGGCCACCGGCCTCATGCCTGGTCTCAGGCCGGACCTGGTACTCGTGGTGTCCACGTATCGCCTCGGCCGACGCCAGGAGGGCTTCGCTGACGTCGACGCCTACCCTCTGGAGAGCCTCTTGCATCTCGGGGCGACCGATGCGGGGGCTCGGCGGAGATGCACCGTCAAATCGCTCTGTGAACTCGGCCAGCGCCTCGTCTCCGCGGTCTCTGACCGCGGCGATTATCGAACGGACCACCTCGGTCACGTCTTCGCCGACAGGTTCGGGACGCGGCAAAACATCGGCGAGAGAGCCGGTGAACCCGCGGAGGTCGAGTCGGGTCAGCACCCCGCCACGCTACCGGGCGGCGTGGTCGCGGACGGGGGCATTTCAAGTAGTAGGTGGCGGCCGCTGCGCCGCTGCGCCAGACTTCCGACGTGGTACCGGACCCTGAGGCGGAACTCTCTTCACTGGCCAGCCAGCTCGACGAACTGATTGTGCGGGTTGCGAGCATCCTTGGGGACATGGAAGGGGGCGACCGGTCCGACGGCCAGTCGGCTCTCCTGGAGGTTGAACGCCACCTTGTGGGTGCACGCAGGGAGTTGGAGCGCCGAACCCGTCAGACTGTCGACGACGGGCAGTAGTCGTTCAACATGCAGTCCTCACAACGCGGAGATCGACTCGGGCACACTCTCCTGCCGTGGAGTATCAAGAGCAGGCTGAACAGGCCTCTTTCGGCTGCTGGAACCATTGGATTGAGGACCATCTCGACCTTCACCGGATCGGTCTCGTCGGTAATGCCGAGTCGCCTGACCAGCCGCCCGACATGCGTGTCGACGGGAAGACCCGGCAGGTCGAGGGCCACGCTCCGAACGACGTTCGCTGTCTTGCGGCCGACCCCGGGAAGCGAAACCAGGTCGGGCATGGCTCCGGGGACCACGCCGTCGTACACGTCGGCGAGCCTCCTGGCCATTCCCATCAGGTTCCGCGCCTTTGCGGAGTAGAAGCCGGTGGAGTGCACCAGTTTCTCGAGGTCTTCGGGAGCGGCATCTGCAAGAGCATCGGCATCCGGATAGGCGGCGAAGACCGCCGGGGTAACCATGTTGACCCTCTTGTCCGTGCACTGGGCCGACAGGATCGTGGCTACGAGGAGTTGAAACGGGTTGGCATGGTCGAGCTCGCACTGGGCGTCGGGATACTCCCCTCCGAGGCGCCTGTGCGCCTCCCTGGCTCGTCCCCGGGGGGTTCTCGGTGTTCCCACGTCGTCGGACAGTATCCGGCGCTGCGGCCTGCCGGCGGTAGCCTCCTGCCGAATGGAGCGACTTGTTGTCTCGGACGGTACGGATACCGCCACCCTGGTCGCCACCCAGGACCACTGGCTCCTCACCGTCGACGTGCCCAGAGGCGAGGCTGAGCGCCGCCAACGCCTCCTCGAAGCGGCTGCGCAGGCCCTCGGTGCCGAGGGCGGTGGACGCATCGTCTTCTGGGTCGACAACACCGACGAGGCCGGTGACCGCGTACCTCTGGCCGCCGGCTACACACCGTTCAGGGACCTGTGGAGGTTGGGCAGGCAACTTCCGGCCATTCCGGGATCGCTGAGAACCCGACCATTTGCTGACCAGGACAGGGCTGCGTTCCTCGAGGTGAACAACCGCGCATTCGACTGGCACCCGGAGCAGGGCGGCATGACCGAGGCCGACCTCGAGTCCCGGATGTCTGAACCCTGGTTCGATGCTGATGGTTTTCGGATCTGGGAGAATGACTCTGGCGAGTTGGGAGGCTATTGCTGGACCAAGGTCCACAGCGACGTCAAGCCCCCGGTCGGTGAGATCTATGCGATAGCGGTCGATCCCGACCTGCGCGGCCGTGGCATCGGTCGTGAGCTGACCCTCGCCGGCCTGGAGTGGCTCGCCCACCTGGGGCTGCGTAGGGCGATTCTCTACGTGGAATCAGACAACCGTCCTGCCAACCGGATGTACAACGAACTCGGGTTTGAGCGTGAGGCCACCAACCGGGCCTACCAGCGCATCCTGCGATGACCGGCGACTTCCCCACATCTGACCCACCCAGCAGGACCGAACGGGGCATCTCCACCTCCCGCTACGACCACGACCGGTCAGAACTGGATGCCCTTCTTGCAGGCCTGCCGACCTACAGGACAGAACAGCTCTGGCAGGGCCTATACAGCGATCTGGCCGACCCGGACGACATCACCACACTTCCGGCAGCCCTGCGAAGCCAGCTTGCTGAGCAGTTACCTGCTGCCCTCCACCTGGACCAGCGGTCAGTCAGCGACAACGGTGAGACGGTCAAGTGGCTCTGGCGTCTTGCCGACGGCTCCCTTATTGAAACGGTGCTGATGCACTATGAGGAGAGATCAACCGTCTGTGTCAGCTCCCAAGCCGGCTGTGCGATGGCCTGCGGCTTCTGTGCCACAGGTCAGATGGGGTTTGACCGGCATCTCTCAACTGGAGAGATGGTCGAGCAGGTTGTGAGGGCACAACAAGAGGCCGGCGACAGGAGGGTCTCGAACGTGGTCTTCATGGGGATGGGCGAACCACTTGCCAACTACGACCGCACCTGGGCGGCGGTTGAACGAATCCACGGAGCCCTGGGCCTGTCCGCGCGACACCTGACCATTTCCACCGTTGGCCTCATACCAGGGATCCTCAAACTCGCCGAGGAGACCCTGCCGGTGAACCTGGCCGTGTCACTCCACGCGGCAAACGACCGGCTACGAGACGAGCTGGTGCCGGTGAACCGTCGATGGCCCCTGACAGCACTCGCCGAGGCCTGCAGCCACCACGCAACCACAACCGGGCGCCGCCTCTCCTTTGAGTGGGCACTGATGCACGACGTGAACGACACCCTCAGGGACGCCGCCGAGTTGGCCGACTATGCCGGCCCCCTGTCGGCGCATGTGAACCTGATCCCGCTGAACCCCACACCGGGCTGGCCAATCCGTGGATCCTCTCACCTCCGGGTCAGGGAGTTTGCAGGCGAACTCGGGAATCGGGGAATCAACGCAACCATCCGCCGCACCCGCGGCGTTGATATCGACGCTGCCTGCGGCCAGTTGAGGGCCAGCCGCACCTCGGTTGACCTGCGGCCGCCACGGCGTGAAGCGTCATCCCACCTGCCAGACTGAACCAATGGAATCACGCCGCTGGTTGAACCGGTACCAACCACAAACCCTCGTCACCGGAACCATGCTCCTCTACATCGAGGGCCTCTTCAACCTTGTCAGGGGAACGGAGTTGATGTTCATCGGGTTGGCGATGTTCCCGGCCGCCTACGCGATCGCCAATGACAAACGCTGGGGCTGGAGGCTCGGGGTAGGAGCCGCTGCCCTCGCGGTTCTGCTTCGGCTTACCTCAATCGTCTCGCACGGTTTCACCCCGATCGTCCTGTTGATCCTGGTGTTCCCGGTGGCCCTACTGGCCCTGCTCGTCCACCCCATCAGCAGGGAGTATCAGCGGGTCTGGTTCTCCTGACCATGTCGGGATCCGCCGACCCCGCTTCCGGAGGTCAGGGCCCTCCGCTCCCCAGGGGAGATGCCAAGTCTGTTGAGGTGCGGCGCATGTTCGACAGCATCGCCCCCCGCTACGACCTGGTGAACAGGATCATGACGTTTCGCCTGGATGTCACCTGGCGTAGGCGGACTGTGGCAGCCCTCCACCTTCCGGGCGGTTCCACTGTCATGGACGTCGCCTGCGGCACAGGAGACCTCTGCAGGGACCTTCAGCGGTCCGGCCACCGCGCCATCGGCCTCGACATGTCCCTGGGAATGCTCTCCGCTGCCCGGACCGACGCTCCCCTGGTGCATGCCGATGCCCTCCTCCAACCCGCAAGGTCCGGATCCATCGACGGCCTCTCCTGTGGCTTCGCCCTCCGGAACTTCACCGCCCTCGAACCGTTCCTCTCTGAGGCTGCCCGACTTCTAAGGCAGGGAGGCCGCATGGCCCTACTCGAGGTTGACCATCCCAGCAGTCCGGTTCTAAGGGCCGGCCACGGTCTCTACTTCGGGAAGGTTGTTCCCCTGGTCGGTGGCCTCTTCTCGGACAGGGATGCCTATCGCTACCTGCCTCGGTCGGTGGCCTACCTTCCGCCCGAGCCTGAGTTGCTTGCCATGATTTCTGCGGCCGGGTTCGACGATGTCGACAAGGTGCGCCTGTCAGGTGGGATCGCCCAGTTGATTACAGCCACCCGTTCCTGAGGCTTCAGATCAGACTGGAAATGCCAGGCCCAGCGTCAGGAGGGCGCCTGCCACCACCTGCGTATGGGCGGTCCTGCCCAGCACGGGAACCAGATCTTTTCCGACGGCGCCTCTGAGGACGGACCCGATGGCAGGTCCCGCTGTGAGGCCACCCCCCATGACCAGCAGGGACAGAGGGCGCTGGAGGGCACACAGGGATCCCAGCACCAGCCCGGCGTCCACAAGCACCACGTAGAGAATTCTTGTGGGCCTCTCGCCCATTCTGACCGCAAGCGTTCGTTTGCCAGCGACCCGATCTGTCGGGATGTCGCGCAGGTTGTTGACCACCAGCAGAGCACACGCCAGCAGCCCGACCGCTGAGCCGGCCAGCACGGCAAGGCCCGTGATCTCCCGGGCGTGGACGTAGGCGCTTCCGACAGTGGCGACAAGGCCGAAGAAGACGAATACGAACGCCTCGCCGAGGCCCATGTAGCCGTAGGGCCTGGGTCCGCCGGTGTAGAGCCAGCCGGCAGCAATCGATGCTGCACCCACCAGGAGCAGCCATGGGGTGACCACAACCGCTAGAACCAGGCCGGCGATAGCTGCCACGGCGAAAGAGGCTCCGGCAGCCAGCCTGACCTCTGCGGGTGAGGCCATACCCGAGCCGACGAGCCTTCGTGGCCCGGTCCGGTCGGGGCCGTCGGTTCCGCGGACCCCGTCTGCGAGATCGTTCGAGTAGTTGGTTCCCACCTGTAGTGCCAGGGCCACGATGAGCGCCAGCAGGGCCCGCCACCAGATAACCCCCGAGCCGGCTGCGACCGCGGTGCCTACGGCTACCGGAACGATCGCAGCGGGAAGGGTCCGGGGCCGTGCCCCGAGTATCCAGCGCTGCATGGTCCCAGTCTGCCAGCGAAGGGGCCACGGCCGATCCCCCGCCGCCTGACCGGTATGGTCAGCGCCCTGTGAACCGCCTCGCCGGGGAGACCAGCCCCTACCTGCGTCAACATGCTGACAACCCCGTGGACTGGTTTCCGTGGGGCTCAAAGGCTTTCACCGCTGCCGCAGAACTCGACAGGCCGTTCTCAGTGACTTCTTCAGCAACCGCTGAGCGGCTGAGCCGGGCGGGCAGAACCGGAAGGGCCTGACGATTGAACTGACACGGCGCCCCTAACAGGCTTGAATGGGCGGTGCCGACTTCAAGCGTTTCTGCGGTTACGACGCCTTCTCTAGGATGTGGACCCCGCAGGACGAACCCAGGCCGATCACATGCGCGAGGCCCACCCTGGCACCCTCGATCTGGCGGTCACCGGCCTCACCACGCAGGTGGGTCGTCACCTCGAACACGTTGGCCACCCCTGTGGCGCCGATCGGGTGCCCCTTGGAGATCAGACCTCCGGACACGTTCACCGGCGTGGTGCCGTCGCGGAACGGCGCCCCTGAGTCGATGAAGTCGCCTGCACCACCCCGCTCGCAGAGGCCCAGGTTGTCGTAGTGGATGAGCTCGGCCGTGGCGAAGCAATCATGCAGCTCCACAAGGTCCAGGTCCTCGGGACCGATACCGGCCTTCTCGTAGGCCCGGCTGGCGGCGTTGCGGGTGAGCGTGTTCACGTCAGGCTGGACCTGACCGCTCTCCACCCAGGGGTCCGATGTGAGCACGGATGCGGCGATCTTTACCGCCCTCTTCTGGACACGCTTCGGCATCGAACGCAGACGCTCCTCTGAAACGAGGACGGCCGCAGCTGCGCCGTCGCCGGTCGGGCAACACATCAGCAGGGTGTTTGGATAGCTCTGCACCGGTGAACCCATGATTTCCTCGAGCGAGAACTCCTTCTGGTACTGGGCCAGAGGGTTCAATGTGGAATGGAGATGGTTCTTGTAGGCGACCTTGGCGAACTGCTCAAAGCCGACACCATCGTTCTCATAGGCGTAGGCCATACCCGCCTGGGCGAACACACCCGGCATGGTCGCTGTGCCCAGGACACCGTCAATGGAGGTAACCGCACCGTAGCGACCGGAGGCCTCGTAGACGTTGGCCTCCTCCTTCGAACCACCTGCCAGCAGGCCCATCTTGCCCATCTGCTCCACCCCGACAGCCAGGCCCATCGAAGCCTCACCAGCCTTGATCGACAGGTAGACGGTCCGTATGGCCGTAGCACCGGTGGCGCACGCGTTGGTGACGTTGAAGACCGGTATACCGGTCTGACCAATCTGCTTCTGGATCCGCTGACCCATGCTGGTGCTGGCCTGGAAGAGGGTCCCGGCGGCCATCACGTCCATGTCATGGACCGTCACCTCGCCATCAGCGAACGCCTCGAGGCAGACCTTCGCAGCAAGATCAACCGCATCCAGATCGGGGTAACGCCCGAACCTGGTCATGCTGGTACCTAGCACCCAGACTGAGTCACCTGACATGGAATCGTCCTTTCACAGAGGGCTTAGGGGTTTGGGTTCAGGTCGGCCGGTACCCGAAGGCCACGCACTCGGTTCCGGCGTCGTCAGTGCCCGACACGTACGTGGCCAGGCGTACCTTCATGCCGAGGGTCACGTGTCCAGGGTCTGCCGGGCAGTCAACCAGGTTGGAGCGCACGGTGGTTCCGTCATCTGTCTCGACAAGTGCCGACACATACGGAACGGGTATGCCCGGTGCCGCCCTGTGGACGATGCTGAAAGATCGGAGCACACCGTGGTTTGAGACCCGCGCGTTTACGAACTCGGCCTGTCCACACTTCGCACATGCGTTGCGCCGGTCGAAATAGCGGGCCCCACAGCCGACACACTCCTGAGCCCGCAGGTACGGGCGGGCACCGACCCTTAGATAGTTGACAATCGGCACCTGCTGGGTAGTGGCCATTGCTACTCCGTGTCGGACATTCGGGGCTCTGAAGGATTCGGCGAAACCCTAACCGTGACACCCGATCAGGCCAGAGTCGGGACTACCAGCGACCGTTATGCACGACAGAGGCAGTCGGCCTTCTAGGCCGGGACGCAGAGGTGCTCGGTCGTAGGTGTTCGTGGTCCGGATGGCCAATCGCGAGGGCGCCGGGTGAGCGGGCGCTCTCCGGCACGTCAAATCTCCGGCGAACTACACCCTCGTTGCCGAACAGGCCAAAGAAGCAACAACCGAGGTTCTCTTCGACAACCAGCAACTGGAGAGCCATTGCAACAAATGCCGCATCGGTCAGCCAGTACGGAACTGGCCAGTCGGCAGCGTCGGCACCCAGACCGCTGGCCACCTTGTCCTCCTCGCCATACCTCTCGAGGTATACCTCGGGCAGGCCGAACGGGATGACGATAGCCGGAGCCAACAACAACCCAGGCCACGGAAACCCTGATCGTTTCTCCGACGGAAGGCTCGTGTCCCAAAACGCCGCAACCTCGTCGGGCCCTTCGAGAACAAGGAACTCGACTCCCTGACAATTGCCAGCAGTCGGAGTACGACGGGCCCGATCCAACAAGCGGTCCAGGACGCCACCACCCAGCGGCTCCCGGGTGAAGGAACGACAGGTTCTTCTGGCCGCCAGAGCCTCATTGACCGACACGCCGCCGACCGCCCTGGGAGGCCTGCTCAGAGGAGTTTCTCGAGGCTTTCAGCCATCGCCCAACCGCAGGCCACCAGGACATCGCCACGCTTATGGTCGAGACCACCGAAGTAGTCGGCCACATCGGGATCGATCTTCTCCGGCGTGAGGCTGGCATGGTCGAACACGCATGGTTGGCCGTCGCAGCCGGGGGCCAGAAAGGTGCGCTCGTTGTAGGACAACGACGACATTCCGAATCTCTTCACGAAGCGCCGCCCCCATGCACGTTCCTCGCCTGCAGCCTTGTGGCCGGGACGGGGCACGACGTCGACGAGCGTGCGGTAGGCCTCAAAGCCAGAAGGATCGTTGAAGCGGGCGCCAACGACCACATCCTCGTCGGGGAAGGCCAGAGCCGCCCTTCTCAGCTGCTCGGCCATCACCGCACGCAGAACCGTGTCGCGCTTGCTGGTCCGGCGAATCGAGGCCAGCCCGATAATCACGCTCGGGGTGCCACCGATGCGCTCAAGCGTGCAGAAGGCGAAGCCCTTCAGGTGCCCACCCTCGCGGGCGGTGGTCACCAGAACCCATTCCTCAGTCTGCTTTGAGATCAGGCCGATTCCGAACGAGTTCGGTCCGGCAGCCGAGAGATCGGCCATCTCCTCGATCTCGGCATCGCCGAGCATCGTGCAATCCTTGGTCTCAACCTCGATTGCCATCGACTCCCGGCCCCTCGCTAGCTGATTGTCCTGCCGACCGTCTTGCCCGGCCTGCGCCGGGCAATTACAGCGGACATTCGGCCGAATCCGCAAGCCGAACGCCCCTCCATCCTGCCGGAGCACTGGCGCTATCCCAACCCTGTTGTTCCTGGCAACACGCTTTTCAGCCGGTCAGGACCGATTCTGCCCCCAGCAACACCCTGATCTCGGCGACGAGACCGCCCGCCGGATCTACGTTGAAATCTGCGGGAAGGCTTAGCACGTGCCTGTCGCCGAGGTGCAGGAACACCTCGGAATCGCCGGGATGGGAGCCCAGCAAGGTCTTCAACTCGTCGATCGCGTCCTCGCTGACCTGTTCGAGCGGAAGCTTGATTCGCACCGGCTTTGAGACCCGGATACTCGAGGTGTCAAACACCTCGATCTCCATACAGATCAGCTTCGGGGAATCCTCCCTGGTGTCGAGCCGCCCCTTCAACAGGACCACGGCGTCGTCAGCCAGCTTGTGCCCGTGTTCCGTCATGGTCTTTGGGAACACCATCACCTCGATCGAACCCTCAAGGTCCTCAAGATCAAATACCGCCATCAGGTCGCCGCGACGGGTCCACTTCTTGTTCAGGTTCGTGACCACCCCGCCGACCGTGCGGAACATGCCGTCCTCGGCCTCACGGAGTTCAGCAATGCTCGTGTCGGTTCGCCGTCGGAGAGCACCTTCGTAGCCGCGTAGCGGATGGTCAGACACGTACAGACCGAGCATCTCCTTTTCGAAGGCCAGGCTGGTCGACTTGTCGAACTCAATGTCGGCGATCTCAGCCCGCTCATCAAACGATGGTCCGGCTTCATCTGTGCCGAACAGGGACATGACCCCCATGTCATGTTCCCTGCGGCGCGCAAGGGTGTGGTCGATGATCTGCTCGTGGGCATGGAGCAATCCCTGGCGCGGGTGGCCGAGGCTGTCAAATGATCCGGCCTTGATCAACGACTCGACCGTTCGCTTGTTCAAGACACCCATGTCGCAGCGCTCAACGAAGCTGTAGAAGTCCGTGAACGGGCCTGAGGCATCCCGCTCCGCTTCAATGAGTTCCACGAGGCCTGCACCGACGTTTCGCACGGCCGAGAGACCGAACACGATCTGGCCAGGGCCTCCGCCGTCCCCCTCCGGCACGGGATTGAAGTCTGAACGGGCCTTGTTGATATCGGGGACAACCACCTCGATTCCCAGTATCCGGCACTCGTTGAGGTAGACCCCGGCCTTGTCGAGGTTCGACTTGACGCTGGTCAGAAGCGCTGCCATGTACTCAACCGGGTAGTGGGCCTTGAGGTAGGCGATCTGATATGCGATCAGGCCGTAGCCGTAGGCGTGGCTCTTGTTGAAGGCGTAGTCAGCGAACTGCTCGATGATGTCGAACAGTTCCTCACCGAGCGCACTCCCGTAGCCGGTCTCCTCGCAACCGCTGATGAAACCGTCGCGTTCCTGCTGCATCATCTCGCGAATCTTCTTGCCACAGGCCTTGCGGAGGTTGTCGGCCTGTGCAAGCGAGTAGCCCGCGAACTTCTGGGCCACCCGCATCACGGACTCCTGGTAGACCATCAGGCCGTAGGTGTCAGCCAGGATCTCCTCGGCGTCAGGGTGGATGTAGGTAACTGCCTGCCGACCGTTCTTGCGGTCTGCGTAGTCGTTGTGCATATTGGCAGCCATCGGACCCGGCCTGTAGAGGCCGACAAGGGCGGCCACGTCGTCGAAGCTGGAAGGCGCAAGCGAGCGCATCAGCGCACGCATCGGCCCCGATTCCAGCTGGAACACGCCGATTGAGTCGCCCCTTGAGAGCAGGTCGTATGTGGGCTGGTCCTCGAGGTCTACAGAATCAATGTCAACCTCGACTCCCCTGGTGCGCCTCACGAGCTCGAGGGTGTCGGTAATGACGTCCAGGTTGCGCAACCCCAGGAAATCCATCTTGAGAAGACCCAAGTCCTCAACCCCGTGCATCTCATACTGGGTCACGACCGCTGCGTCCTCGGGGGCCTGTCCAGACTCGGGCTTGCGCTGGATCGGGAGGTAGTCGGTGAGTGGCTCCTTGGTGATCACCACTGCAGCAGCATGGATTCCATCCTGGCGCCGTAGACCCTCAAGGCCCTTGGCCACATCCACAACAGCCTTGACATCGGAGTCGGTCGTGTACATCTCGCGTAGATCGGCTGCCGCCTTGTAGCCGTCCCGGTGCTTCTCGGTCTCCTCCAAACACGACCCGAGAGGTGTATCTCGCCCCATTACGAGTGGGGGCATCGCCTTGGCGATCTTGTCGCCTACCGCATACGGGTAGCCGAGAACCCGGGCTGCATCCCTGACGGCCGCCCGTGCCTTGATCTGGGAGAAGGTGACAATCTGGGCCACATGGTCCCTGCCGTACTTCTCAGCTGCATACCTGATCAGCTCGTCGCGGTGCCTCGAGTCGAAGTCCATGTCGATGTCCGGCATGGAACTGCGACTGGGGTTGAGGAACCGTTCGAAGAGGAGGTCGTACCGAATCGGATCCAGGTCGGTGATCCAGAGGCAGTAGGCCACCGCACAGCCGGTTGCACTCCCCCGCCCTGGACCGACCCTTATCTCCCTGTCCCTCGCATACCTGATCAGGTCCCAGGTGATGAGGAAATACGAGGAGAAGCCCATGTCACGGATGGTGCGCAACTCAAAGGTCAGGCGATCCACCACGTGGTCTGGAAGCTCTGACCCCCAACGCCGCCGGGCACCCTCGAACGTGAGGTGTTCCAGATAGGCGTCGTGATCGTCGAACTCGACAGGAATCGGGAAGTCAGGCAATTGTGGGTTGCCGAACTCGATCTCCACGTTGGAACGTTCGGCGATCCAGAGCGTGTTGTCACATGCGTCGGGCAGTTCGCGAAAAAGGCTCCGCATCTCGTGCGCGCTCTTGAGGTAGTGCTGGTCGCCGCTGAACCTGAAGCGGTCCGGGTCGCTCACTAGTGATCCGGTCTGCACACACAGGAGCGCATCGTGGGCGACCGCATCGTCTTGATGCGTGTAGTGGCTGTCGTTGGTGGCGAGCAGTGGGGCGTTGATCTCTCTGGCGATCCGGATCAACTGGGGGTTGGTTCGGTGCTGTTCGGGAATCCCCTGATCCTGGAGTTCTACAAACAGGTTGTCCCTTCCGAAGATCTCCTGGAAACGAGCCGCCTTGGCCAGTGCCTCGTCATAGTTGTCGCGCAGAAGCGACTGGAGCACATGCCCGCCCAGGCACCCTGTGGTGGCGATGATGCCCTCGCTGTGGTCGGCAAGCACCTCCCAATCGACACGCGGCTTGTAGTAGTAGCCCTCCATGAAGGCGCGGCTGGCAACCTGGATAAGGTTCTTGTAGCCGGTGTTGTTCTCTGCCAGCAGCGTCAGGTGGTACATGAGCTTTCGTCCGCCGTCGGTCTCACCACCGGAGTCGTCGACCCTCCCACGCCTCGAGGGCCGTTCAGTGCGGCTCTCGTGGGCCATGTAGGCCTCGGTGCCGATGATGGGCTTGATGCCCTGGGCCCTGCAGGCCCGGTAGAAGTCGAGGACCCCGTACATGTTGCCGTGGTCGGTGATTCCGAGCGCTGTCTGGCCATCGGCAACGGCTGCAGCAACGAGTTCATCAACCCTGGCTGCTCCGTCCAACATTGAAAACTCCGTGTGGACGTGGAGGTGCGTGAAGTCGGCGCTCACCTCACACCACGACCGGCTGAAACCGGCGCAACGCGTACGTGGACGGACATCTGGAGGCGGTCATCATCAGAGATAGGTGCCCGGCCGGGGCTCGCCTCCGGGGCCACGATTCGACATCGGTTGCTGGTTTCCGGGCCCCAGTTGATCATGGCGCATTTCGGCCAACTGCTGCTGGGCCGCCATCTGCTGGGCGAACAGGGTTGCCTGGATGCCCTGGATGAGGCCCTCAAGCCAACCGACCAACTGGGCCTGCGCTATTCGAAGTTCGTCGGAGCTGGGCGCTTCACCTTCGCCGAACGGCAGGATCAGGCGGTCCAACTCGCTGCTCAACTCCTCGGAGAGCGCGGATCCCAACTCGTCAACAGAGGTCTCAAAGATCTCCCTCAGACGTCCACGGCTGGCCTCATCAAGAGACGCCGCCCGTACCTCCTCGAGCAGCTGTCGCATCATCGTGCCGACACGCATGACTTTGGCCGGCTGTTCGATAGCGCTCTCAGTGCGCCCACCGTCGTCAGGTACGGCGTCGCCAGATGGCGCCGTCATCACCTCTGGTTCCAATGCATCCTGATTTTCCATCGACCTGCACCACGCTCGCTTCCGGGCACCGCTGACTCTAGGCCCGGTGCCACCGGTCAGACGACCGCCCCCAGCGCCGGCACCAACATCTCCTCGGGGGTGAGGGATCCGTGCCTTCCGATCAACTGGATCGGTATGACCTCGGCCGGGTCAACGAACCCGATGCCCTCCCGGGCCAGCACAGCGACATCACCGAGCCGGCCTCGCGCCGCATCAGTGACTACCGGTCCCAGCCAACCTGCATCTATGACCTCGTTGGAACTTCGAACCCAGGCAACATCGTTGAAAGCTTCCCGGGCCGCGACCAGCAACTCCGCTGCGGCACCCGGTCTGGCATGAAGCCACCTGAACCGCGCCTCACCGCTCTGGCCCGCAAGAAGTGTCGTCACCTCGGCAGGTAGGTCGATCATGGAGTCGCCGACGTGGACCTGCCCATGGTCTGCCGTCACCATCACCGCTGTCCCGGACGGAAGTCGGTCAAACAGATCGGCGATCATGGTGTCGCATTCCGCCAGTTCCTCGTCGTACCTGTCAGCCAGTCCGAACTCGTGTGCCGTGTGGTCGATACCGTCCCAGTAGGCGTAGACGAACGGCTCGCTTGCCGAGATCAGGTCCACCACATTGTCGACGAGGCCTGCCCTGTCGCTGTACCCGGCCAGGCGGGCACCGGCCAGATGGGCCCTGGTGAACCCGGAGTCGGCAAATGCGCTCCATGTGACAACCGGTGGCCTCTGGGCACCGAAGCAGTCAAGCGGCTGGATGCTCGCCGGGTTGTGCCGGGTGCGGGCATCACCATCTGCCGTATTCCAGCGGAGCGTGTTCAACACACCGTCGGATACGGGCACCCGGTAGCCGAGAAGGCCGTGTTCACCCGGCGGTCGGCCCGTGGAGATTGACGTAAGAGCCGCTGCCGTCGTGCTGGGCGCCACCGTGGTGATCGATCCGCCCTCCATCGCCGCCAGGGTGGGTGCAACACCATTTCGGGTCTCAAGTTGGTTCCAGCCAAGCCCGTCCAGAACCACAAGAACTACGCGGTCGGACTCAAGTACCGCTGCTGGAACCCAATCAGGTTTCTCCATGCCCTCGAGCAGAGCGGGTACAAGGTGCGTTACACAGGCATTCCGGTAGTCGGGGGCCAGCGGGGCTACGTGTTCGATCATGGGGCCCAAGACGGTACCGCGGGCCGGGCCGTCTAGGATCGCTGTCCGTGAAGGTTTCGACCCGTGGCGACTATGCAAGCCGAGCCCTGTTATCCCTTGCACTACACGGCGACGGAAGGACCCCCCGGTCGGTTCGCGACATTGCAGAGGGCACAGGCCTCCCCCAGCCCTACCTGGAACAGATTCTGCTGGCGCTCAAGGGAGCCGGAATCGTGCGTTCCAAGCGTGGTGTGGGCGGCGGCTACGTGTTGGCCCGGATTCCCGAGAAAATCCTGTTGTCCCAGATCGTCTCGGCTGTGGACGGCCCAATAGTCGCAGGTGACTTCACCGATCCCCACACCGACGGTGCCTGTGACCACGAAGGCCAGTGCGTACTTCTCTCGATCTGGGCAAGTGCCGGTGTCCACATGCGCGAATACCTGGATTCATTCACCCTTGACGACATCGCCCGGATGGCCCAGGGAGAGGCCGCCTGGCCCGTCACCTGAGGCCTGTTTTCGCGGTTCAGCCCTCCGGATCTCCGAGCCCCTCGAGGAGATCAACCAGCTCCATCGGCAGAGATGATTCGAACTCCAGGCGTTCACCGCTGACCGGTTGGTCAAATGCCAGGTACTCGGCATGCAGGAACGGCCTGTCGAGGTGGAGTGCGGGCCGGTCACCCCCGTAGCCGGCGTCGCCCACGAGCGGGTGTCCGATCGCTGCCAAGTGAACCCTGATCTGATGGGTTCGTCCCGTTTCGAGTCTGCACTCCACCAGGGTCACCTCGGGCACGGACCAGTGACTCCTCACCTCGTAACCGGTCCTGGCCTCTTTCCCGGTAGCTACAACGGCCATGCGGGTTCGGTCGCGCGGGGACCGACCGATCGGAGCGTCAACGAGGCCACGTGTCTCTTTGAACCGCGACCATGTAAGTGCTGCATAGCGTCGCCCCATTGAGCGGTCTGCCAGTTGGGCAGTCAGGCTGTCATAGGCCACCTGCGTGCGTGCAACCACTAGGAGTCCGGAGGTCCCCCTGTCGAGGCGGTGGACTATGCCGGGGCGTGCTGATGATCCCACGCCTCGGATCTCAGGGTTTGAGGCCAGCAACCCGTTGAGGAGGGTTCCCGTTTCGTTGCCTGCCCCCGGGTGCACGACCATACCGGCCGGCTTGTCAACCACGATGACCTGTTCATCGGCGTACACGACCGCCACAACCACCGTCTCATCTGCCAGTGGGCCGGCCTTTTCGTCGCGGCTGAGGTCTGTGATCAGGAGTTCCTCGCCGGTGCTGACTCGGTAGGCGCGATGGGTGCAGGGCGAACCGTCTATGTGGATGCCACCTTCATCAATTGCGGTGGCGGCCCTATTTCTGCTCACCCCACCAAGCAGCGCGACGATACGGTCCAGGCGCTCACCGTTCAGGGCGTCGGGAATGACCTCAACCGGATGGCTCTCTCCAGACGAGTTCACGTCGGACCTGTTGCCCTGAGGTTTCCCAGCCACAGGATCAGGACAGCACCTACCACTACTACCGAATCGGCGAGGTTGAAGACGGGCCACCACTGAAGGTCAACAAAGTCGATCACAGCACCTCCCATCAGCCCATCCTCGGATCGGAACGCCCGGTCAACCAAATTTCCGAGCGCTCCGCCCACCACAGCGCCGACGACAAGCCTCACTGCCGGGTCAGCGGTCCTTGCCCCCAGACGTACCAGAAGGACCACCACGCCAATGACGAGCAACCCGATCAGGGGGCCGAGACCTTCACCTCGACTGAAGGCTGCACCGGTGTTCTCCACGAGGCGCAGGCGGAGCGTCCAGAACAGGTCGATCGTGCGTCCGTCGTCGAGGGCACCCACAGCCCACCACTTCGTAAGTTGGTCCAGAATCAGGACCAGGCTGCCGACCAGTACCGGCAGCCTCCACCGACCTGTCCAGTCGGCTTCGATTGTCAACGTCGCCCCAGGCCTCCGGCCTTGACCTCGACCCGCTCGGCAGCCCAGGGAATCACCTTCAGGCGGGCTTTGGGGATTGGCTGGCCAGACGTGGTGCAGATGCCGTAGACGCCTCTTCGGATGCGGTCGAGGGCCGCATCGATCTCGTCGACGGCATCGCGGGCCTGGGCACTCAGGGCGAGGTCCAGATCTCGTTCAACTGCCAGGGTGTCTCCCTCACCGGATTCCTCGTCGAACTGGACGTCACCGGGATCTCGGCTCTCGAGCAGCGAGTCGGCTTCGGCCTGGAGGGTGGTGGCACTCTGCAGGTAGGTTGCTCGTTCCTCGAGGAGAAGCTTCTTCTGAGCTTCGACGAACGGCTTGTCAAGACGTGACTTCTTCTTGGCGGGAGCCTTCTTGGCCACAGCCTTCTTCTTGGCGGGAGCCTTCTTGGCCACAGCCTTCTTCTTCGCGGGAGCCTTCTTGGCCACAGCCTTCTTCTTCGCGGGAGCCTTCTTGGCGGGAGCCTTCTTGGCCACAGCCTTCTTCTTGGCGGGAGCCTTCTTGGCCACAGCCTTCTTCTTCGCAGGAGCCTTCTTCTTCTCAGCAGCCATTGACCTCTCCGATCGCCCGTTCAGCCCAGCACCGGGACCCTTTCAACCGGGGTCCGGAACAGCAAGCCTGTTGTGGTGTCCCATACCCGGCAAGTGCGGGCGCGCATCGTATCGGGAGGCAGAGACAACTGGTTGGATGAGGTATCAGACCTCGTGTCCGGGTTCGCCGGCGCCGGCGGGCTCTCACCCACCTGCAGGGCTGGTCTGACCTGCCCCAGCAGTCTGATCATGGGACCTAACCCCAATGGACTCGGCCAGCCTGGTCAGGTCAGCGACCGCCGAGAGAATCCGGTCGCGGTGGGCACGGATGTGCTGCTCATCCATGTCGATGTCATCGCGCACGGCATCTCGTGCCCTCACAAGTTCCTCGGTCTCGGTAGTCAACTTCCGGCGACCATCGTCGACCATCTGCCTGAGTTCGACCTCAGCGGCGTCTCTGATCCGCTCTACTTCAGTCTCGGCCTCTGCGCGGATCCGACGTGAGTCTGTTTCGGCAGCCGACAGGACGCTCTCAGCCTCGGTTCGGGCTTCGCTTGCCGGTACCAACTCTGCCTCCATTCGCGCCTCGGCCATGTCGGCACGGTCCGAAGCCGATTTCAGGTCGCTCCTCAGCGACTTGATCTCCTGGCCGGCCCTGTCAAGCAACTCGTCGACCTCAAAGGGGTCGTAGCCACGCATCTTGGTGCTGAAGTCAGCTTCGTCCAACACATGCAGGATGTCACCGGTGTCCATGCCCGAATCGTAACCCTGGACCTGTAGCGGTCCTTGCACCCCCACCTGATCCTCAGGAACAGATGGCGCCCATCAGGAAGGAGATCGCAAAGAACGCCACCAGTGGCGACAGATCCAGCGCCATTGCGCCCATGCGTACTGGAGGAAGGAGTCTCCGGAGTGGCACCAGGACCGGGTCGGTGATCGTGTACAGGAACCCGGCAACGGTAGCCATGGCGCCGTGTGGCGAGATCGGGAACCAGGACAGCACCACCCGCACCAGCAGGACGAATATGTACAACTGCAGGAGCGTGCAGATCAGAGATGCCATGGTAGAAGTCGCAGCTCAGCTGGTGGAGTCCGTGTCTTCCAGCCGTCTGCGGTCCTCGGCAGAGACCTCCACGTCAGCGGGAGTGAGCAGGTACACCTGGCTGGTGACCCGCTCCATCTGCCCTTCGGTGCCGTAACAGAGGCCGCTGGCGAAGTCGATGATCCGCCGGGCTACCGTGCCATCGACACCCTGCAGGTTCACGATCACCGGTTGATTGGCCTTGAACCTGTCGGCGAGTTCAGGAGCCTCGTTGAACGACGCTGGTGCGACCGTGTGCGGTTTGGCAGCTACAGCGGGTTGGAGTGGACGAACCGTTCCGCTTGGCTCCATCGGGCGAGCCCGCACCGAAGTTGATGACCCGTCAGCAGCCCTCAGAGGATGCACGTTGCCGGGATTCTCGGCGGCGGCACGTGCCTCGACGAACTCACCAGATGACAGAGGGCCGCGGTTCACCCAGGGTTCAGCCGCGTAGTCCTCGTACGCGTCATCTGGTCCAAGACCCAGCCACAACAGGGCTTTCCTCATTATGGGCATCGGCTAAGGCTTCCATCCCTGGTTGCATCGGTCACGGAGCCCCGTGGCCTGACGTGGATGGTACCTGTAGAGCAGGTCAACATGCTGACACCACGCGCCTGAGCATCCGGTGCAGTACGTGCATGACAGAACTCCGGTCAGATGCAGCCTCGTGCCACCCCGTGTCACCGTGGCAGCCTCTCACCGAAGAGCGCCCTTCCCACCCGCACCATGGTTGAGCCCATGTCCACGGCAAGGTCCATGTCGTCGGTCATTCCCATCGAGCGCTCGGCAAGGTCCAGGCTGTCGGCGAGTTCTGCAAGCACCTTGAAGGCCCGCCTTGTGGCTGCAGGGTCACCGGCGGCACCCACGGTCATGAGGCCGGCCACATCAAGTCCCGAGTCAACCCCACGCGCAACGAGTTCCTCCACCTCCGAGGGTGGGCATCCGGCCTTTCCCTCACCGTTGAGGGGATCCACCTGCACCAGAATCCTCGCTCCGGAATCGCGCTTGGCAATCTCATCCAGTAGCGAGGCTCGGTCAACCGTCTGCCAGAGCTTCACTACTCCTGCAAGACGCCTGACCTTGTTCCTCTGAAGTCCTCCGATCATGTGCCAACCGACCCGTCCAGGGGACAGTTGCCTGTTCTTCTCGAGCAGTTCCTGGGCGTAGTTCTCACCGACGTCCTGGAAGCCTGCTGCCAGTACCGATGACACGACCTCAACCGGAAAGGCCTTGGTGACCGGGAGAAGGCGCGTCCGACCTCCACTCCTGACATCCAGGTGTCCTTGAATTGCCTCGAGCCGGTCCAGTACCTGGCCGGCTGGTGGCACGGGTCGGTTCTCAGGCGGCATCCGGCCCAGTCCCTTCTGCAATCACTGCCAGCATTGCCTGACGCTTTCCTGATCCGGTGGCCCTGTATGACCAGTAGCGGACATCACATGACGTGCACGCCCCATCGATCTCGAAGTCGTTCACCCCTGCCCTCTCCAGTGATGCCACGACGCCTGCTGGTAGATCCAGGGAAGGCAGGCCGGCACGGGTCACCGCCGTGACCTCCGTGCCCAGTTCTCGAGCCATAGCGGCGAGGTCATCGCCACCGAACTCGTAGCAGCAGGAATGGATGCATGGTCCGACCAGAGCCCTCTGTGGACCCCCGACCAGACTCCTGAGCTCTTCAGAGGCCTTCTCCAGAACTCCAGCGGCCAGACCGCGCCAGCCTGCGTGCACGACTGCCAGGCCCCCCCTGTCGGCGATAAGGGCCACCGGGGCACAGTCGGCCACCTGGACGCTCAGAACACAGCCGGGTTGTCTGGTCACAGCAGCATCGGCCTCTGAGCCGGCGGCTCCGCCAGGCTCCTCAACCGTTACCACCGAGACACCGTGTATCTGGTTCAGCCAGGTCCATGCGCTGTCCCCACCCGCGGTATCTGTGAGCGTGCAGCGTCGCTCCTTCAGGAACCCGTCGGGGTCGTCGACGGCGAGGTTGCCATCAGCGATCTCTGACATCTGGACCACTACAAGGTGGCCCGACGGGAGCGCCCGCCGTGTCAACACCCGGGACATCTGGGCTACTTCAGGAAGCTCGGCACATCCAGGTCGTCATCATCGTCAGAAACGAGATCGGAGAAGACGTCTATTACCGGTGTCTCGGTCGTGGCCGAAGCGCTACGGGTGGAACCCGATGGTCGGTCACCGTCCCAGCGGTCAAACCCGGCGGCGATGACGGTGACACGCACATCGCTGCCCATCTCGTCATCGACAACGGTTCCGAAGATGATGTTGGCGTCGGGATGGGCCACACCGTGAATCACCTCGGCAGCCTCGTTGACCTCAAAGAGGCCGAGGTCGCTGGGACCTGAGATGTTCAACAGGATTCCCCTGGCACCCTCAATCGAGGCCTCCAGCAGGGTGCTCGAGATTGCCTTCCGGGCTGCATTCAGAGCACGGCTCTCACCGGTTGCCTGGCCTACACCCATTAGGGCCGAACCGGCGTCTTCCATGACGGTCTTCACGTCAGCGAAGTCGGTGTTGATGAGCCCGGGCGTGGTGATCAGCGAGGTGATTCCCTGGACGCCGTGTAGGAGAACCTCGTCGGCGAGCTGGAAGGCCTCCAACAGCGGTGTTGCCTCATCGGAAATCGAGAGCAGCCTGTCGTTGGGTATGACGATCTGGGTGTCGACCTTGTCCTTGAGTTGGACGATTCCGTGCTCGGCCTGAACGGCCCTGCGCCTGCCCTCAAAGCCGAACGGCCGTGTTACCACTCCGATGGTCAGGGCTCCAACCGCCCTGGCGACCTCGGCCACAACCGGAGCTGCGCCCGTACCGGTACCGCCACCCTCACCGGCGGTGATGAAGACCATGTCGGCGCCTTCAAGCGCCTCTTGGATGTCGCTGCGGTGTTCCTCAGCCGCCTGGCGACCGAGCTCGGGGTCGGCACCGGCACCCAGACCTCTTGTCAGCTCACGGCCAATATCCAACTTGACATCCGCATCGCTCATGAGGAGAGCCTGTGCGTCGGTGTTGATGGCGATGAACTCCACGCCTCGCAGGCCCGCATCGATCATCCTGTTGATGGCGTTCACCCCGCCACCACCGATGCCGATGACCTTGATTACGGCCAGATAGTTCTGTGGGTTGCCCACCATTGATTTCTCCTGATCTCCGGCCGCCCGTCTGGCAGCAGTAGCGAACGGCGGACGGTCCAACTCGAACCCTCAGGTCGACCTTGAGGGTTTTGGGTCGCCAACCTCGTTTAGTGGTTGAGAGACTACGAGGAGTAGTCGTCCAACGTCAACCCGTGGCGGAACAAGTTCCCGGACTCAGCATCGCGCTTCATCTCGCACGAGAACCGGATTGTGATGGATGGAGACATCTATTGTGACAAGACACGCCAGCACCACCCAGGTCAGGACGGTGGCAAGAGACCTCATCTCATCTCGGTAGTCGTCTCCGACACCGAGCTCGGCATCCACACCGCCGACCAACTCGGCCCGCACACCGTCACCCGTGGCCACCAGCGCCTCAATCCAGTTCCCCAGGTCGGGGGTCACGTCGGCCGCAGCCCTCAAGAGGAGATCGACTCCCGGAACGACCGTGCCGGGCTGGCCCAGGGCGTCGACCCGCACCGTCGTCAGATCGGCATCAGGTTCCACAACCGCATCCAGAACAGTTCCACTGCCGTCCAGCAGGGCCCTGCGGCCGACCAGATCAACAGCGTTGACCGCCGCTGTCCGTTGCAGCACCGACATGCGGACGGAACCGGGCCATTCCCGCACGACCTCCACGGCTTCGACCCACGGCTCAGATGTGATTCTGCGGTCCACTGCGTCGGTGTCCACCTTCACCATCGGATCACCAAGACGCACCGCTGCAACATCCAGAATCTGGGCACTGGTCAGGTGGCCCGCAACGCCCACAACCTCAACCCTGTCGACATCGAGGAGGCTGCTCCGCGTGGCAGCAAAGCCGCCAGCCCCCACCACGACCACGACGAGCAGGGTCCATGCCCACCAGAGACTGCGCCGGCCCTCCTCTGTGGCTCCATCCCCGCTCACGGGCCCTCGCTGAATCCGACCACCACGGTCTCGGGAAGCAGGTCGACGCCGTGAACCTCAGCCACCCGACGCCTGACCTCGGCCATCAGGGCGAAGATGTCATCTGCCGACCCACCCTGATCAGCCTGAATGAAGTTGGCGTGTCGTTCAGAAACCACCGCGCTACCCACCCGGAGACCCTTGGCACCTGCCAGCTCGATGAGACGACCAGCCGAGTCGCCTGGCGGGTTGGCAAACACTGAGCCCGAATTCTGCCCACCTGGTTGGTTCTCTCTCCTCCAGCGGACGATCTCTGCAATGAGGCCCTCGCCCTCGACCCTCTCCCCCGCCTCGAGGCTCAAAGTTGCTGAAGTGACCACCTGACCACCAGAAACGGAGGACCGCCGATATTCGAGATCCAGATGCGAGGCAGGCACGGTGGTTGTAGTCGCCTGCCCCAGATCCAGAAGGGTCACCTCTGCGAGGACAGCAGCCATGTCTGAACCGTGCCCGCCCGCATTCATGCGGACCGCACCTCCGATGCTGCCGGGTACTCCCACAGCCCACTCAAAGCCCTTCAGGCCCTCTGCCACAGAGAAGCGTGCAACGACCGGCAGGCTTGCAGCTCCCCCGGCTGTCAGGCGGTTGCCATGAACCCGTGCCCTGTCAAAACCGGCGCCAAGTTGGATGACAAGGCCATCGAACCCAGCGTCGGCTACAAGCAGGTTTGAGCCCCGGCCAACGATCAGGGTCGGTGTTCCGGTGCCAGCCAGGGCCGCAGCCACTCCCATCAACTCGGCTTCGTCGTCTGGGCACACGAAGAGCGCCGCCGGCCCGCCGACCCGGTAGGTGGTTAGCTGGGCCAGCCCATGACCGGTCCTCACGCCATATGTCAGAGAGGCGTCCTCGAGGCGCTGCCTGACAAGGTTGATGCCATGCGCGTCAGCCACGGTCTCGGGCCTCCAGCATCGCACGAACCTCATCAGGAACGGAGGTGAGGTCCCCGGCGCCCATTGTGAGACAGAGGTCGCCTGCCTCCAACTCATCGGCAAGCTGCACGACGAGTTCCTCCCGACGAACGACGTAGCGAACGTCCTGGTCGGGATGTGCATCTCTGATTGCGTCCACGATGAGCCGGCCCGAGACTCCTGTCCGGGGGCGCTCTCCGGCAGGGTAGACGTCGGTCATGTAGAGGATGTCGGCTCCGTCGAACACCCCGGAGAATCCCTGCCAGAGTTTCTCGGTGCGGCTGTATCGATGGGGCTGGAACACCGCCACAAGACGGTTCCATGTACCGCTCCCTGCTGCCCGGATGGTGGCTTCCACCTCGGTGGGCAGATGTGCGTAGTCGTCGACGAATACAACGCCTGCAGTCCGGCCCCTTTGTTCAAAACGTCGCGCAACGCCGCCGAACCTGGCGAGCGCATGGGACACTGACACCGGATCGGCACCGGCCATTACTCCCACGGCGGCGGCAACCGCTGCATTCCTGGCGTTGTGCGCGCCGGGCAGGGGCAACTCGACTGGCAGAGTTCCTCCGTCGGGGCCCCGGAGAGCAAAGCGAACGCCCTCCCACGACTCCTCCAGGTTCTGGATCTGCCAGTCGGCACGTGCGTCGGCTCCGATGCTGAGGGTGTCAGCTTCGGCAGCCAGGCCTCTGCCGCCCTCGTCGTCAACCCCGACCAGTACCGGCCCGTCGGTCTCCGACACGAACCGGTGGAACGCTATTTTCAACTTCGCATAGCCGCCGTGGTGTTCCAGATGGTCGGGTTCAAGGTTCGTAACCACGCCGTATTTCCGGGGAAGCATTAGGAACGAACCGTCGCTCTCGTCGGCCTCTACGACAAACAGACGACCGGAGTCCCATGCTGCCCCGGTACCGATCTCGTTCACGTCGCCCCCGATGATGAACGACGGCTTCAGGCCGGCCTCGCGTAGGACCAGGGCCAGCATCGAAGTTGTAGTGGTCTTGCCGTGGGTACCAGCCACAGCAATGGCATCGCGCTCAGCACAGATTGCCGCCAGTACTCCGGCCCTGCTCACAACCGGAATACCTGCCTCTGTGGCAGCCACGCACTCCGGATTTCGGTCAGGGACGGCGGTTGAGCGTGTCACCAGGTCGGCGCCTGCAATATTGCGTGCGTCGTGTCCGACGGTGACAACTACGCCCAGGGCAGACAGACGATCGAGGCCAGCCGATGCCTTCAGGTCGGACCCGGTAACGGTGTGACCCATTGAGGCCAGGACCTCGGCTATGGCACTCATTCCAGCTCCGCCGACACCGACCACGTGGATCCTACATGGGTCCGTAATCACGGGCACCATCTCAGACACGATCGTGCTCCTGCGCAACAGGCTCACCGACCGCGACCCTCCCGACCAGGTCAGCAACCAGATCGGCCGCATCAGCGCGGCCAATCGAGCGCGACTTCTCACCCATCTCCTTGAGGATGAAGGGGTCGCCCAGCAGACTCAGCACCTCGGCTGTCAGCCTGCTTCCATCCAGTTCGGCGTCGGTTACCAGAACCGCGGCTCCAGCCGCCACCAGGCTCTCCGCATTTAGCCTCTGATGGTCTCTCGGCGCACCGGGCAACGGGACAAGAACAGCGGGTCGACCTATCACGGTCAGTTCAGCCACTGTGGTGGCCCCGGCCCGGCAGATGACTAGGTCGGCGGCTGCAAGAAGCGCTGGCAGATTTCTGTCGTATTCCACAGGTCGGTAGTCGACCTGATGGGTGACAGCGGGAGGGTTGGCGACATGATCCGGCCAGTCCCGACGGCCGACCACGTGGTGGAGCACCATGGCCCCACCTGTCCAGCCCTCAACCATGTCGACAACAGCAGCGTTGATACGCCTTGCCCCCAGAGAGCCACCAAATGCGACGAGCAGGGGCGTCGCGTCCATCCCCATTCGGCCACGCTCCGACTGGCGCGAATCCGCGGCTGCGAGATCCCGGACCGCACGGCGCACAGGGTTGCCTGCGAGTACCTCGCGTCTGAGTCCGGTGTCCGGGAAGGCCACTACTGCCGCCACGGCAAAGCGGCCCAGAAGCCTGTTGGCCTCACCGGCAACAGCGTTCTGCTCGGCCACGAGCAATGGTATTCGGAGCAGCGCTGCTGCAAGGCCACACGGAATGCTCGCATAACCACCGGTCGCCAGGACCACCGATGGTCGGTGCCTGATAAGCAGGTAGAGGGCTCTCAAGAGGGCGGCCACAAGCCCGGACATCGACAACAGGTTGGCCGGGGTGAGGCGACGCTGTATTCCACGTCCCGGCAGCACGGTCAGGCCGAAGCCCGCCTCGGGAACCAAGCTCGTCTCGATGCCCCGACGGCTACCCACCAGATGAACGAACTCCGGACCTGGCACAATCGACCGCTCTACAAGCGCATGAGCGACGGCCAACCCGGGCAGCACATGACCTGCTGTCCCTCCGCCGGCGATCACGACACCACCCCTACGCGGAGCAACGGTAACACCGTCAGAAACCCGGCCTCGGCTTGTCACGAGGCCTGTCGTGCGATGTTCAGGAGGATGCCGTATGCAGCCATCGTCACTACGAGGGCACTCCCCCCGAAGGAGACAAAGGGAAGCGGCAGTCCTGTGATGGGTACCACGCCCAGCACCGCGCCAATGTTCACAAACGCCTGGACAAGGATCCAGCAGGTCACCCCGGCCGCCAACAACTGACCGAACGCATCCGGAGCCTTCAGCGCCGTCGAGAGACCCACGAGACCGATCACGAGGAAAGCCAGAATTACGATTGCGGCTCCGACGAGGCCCCACTCCTCGGCAACAATCGCAAAGATGAAATCGGTGTGGGCATATGGGAGAAAGCCCCACTTGGCACGGCTCGCTCCTAGGCCGATCCCGCTGATTCCACCGCTCGAGACTGCGACGCCAGCCTGGATTGTCTGCCATCCGGTATTCAACGGATCGTTCCAGGGGTCGAGCATTCCGAGAAGCCGCTGCCTGCGGTAGGGGGCGCTGAGGCTCAGCCCTGCAATGCCGCCGATTCCGAGCACTCCCAGGCCTGCGAGGACGTCCAGACGGGTCCCTGAGAAGAACAACAGGGAACTCACGATGGCCAGAACAATGACCACGGTGCCCAGGTCGGGTTCGAGCATCAGTAGAACGCCGATCGTGGCGGTCACCATCAGCACAGGTCGAAGGGTGAGTCTCAGCTGATCGCTGGGACGACCGGGTCGTGAGAGCAGGTCGGCGCAGTAGAAGAGAACACCCAGCTTGGCGACCTCAGAGGGTTGGAAGGTGATGGGCCCGACGGCGATCCAGCGGGCAGAGCCATTCGCGCTGATTCCGACACCCGGAATGAGGACCATGACCAACAGGCCCACCGCCACGATGATCACCGGCTGGGACAGCACGCGGAGGCGCCGGTAGTCGATGCGCATCATCATGGCCAGAGCGAACAGACCCATGGCGAACCAGATGATCTGTCGCTTCAGGTGGTACCAGGCATCGCCATAGGTGCGTAGATCGTTTACCGACGAGGACGAGAGGACCATCACGACGCCCAACAGGCCCAGCAGCATCGCCATCGCCCCGAGCACCACAAACCGCGCCGACCGTCGTCCCGGCGGCCGGCGGGTGGCCTGTCGGCTCTCCGCCGTAGCCTTCCCTGAACGCGTTCCCTGCGTGCCGGGTATCCGGGTGCCGCTCACCGGCCTGCCTCCATTGCTGCGACGGCCTTTGCAAAGTCGAGGCCCCGTTCCGAATACGAGCCGTACCAGTCAAACGATGTGCACCCGGGTGACAGAAGCACGGTTCCACCACCGGCTGCGCACTCTCCTGCTATTTCCACAGCTCTTGCCATGGAGTCGGCCACCTGTAGCGGAACGCGACCTTCGAATGCTTCCTCGATCTCGCTGGCCGCCTCACCAATGGCAACCACGCAGCGGGGGTTTGCCTCACCGAGGACCGACAGATCGAGTCCCTTGTTGCGGCCACCGGCGATCAGAACCGATCCCGGTAGCCCTGCCAGCGCGACAAGGGTTGCGTGGGGGGTGGTCGCCTTGCTGTCGTCGACGTAGCGAATCCCGTCGTGCTCGGCTATCAGGTTCATTCGGTGGGCCAGACCCCTGAAGTCGGTGAGCACGGCCGCACACGAGTCAAGGTCGGCACCGGAGCGAACGGCTACCGCCGTGGCGGCCTGGGCGTTGAGAAGGTCGTGGGGAAGGCGTCTCGGCATTGAGGAAACGTCGATCACCTCATTGTCGCCATGTAGCAGCCGGCCACCGTGGATCTGACAAAAGGAATCGGATCGACCAAAACCGGTCGCCCCTGCGGGGGCGTGGGCGGCGACCACTGGATCTGCCAGGTTCGCCACCGCATCGGCAGCGCTGTCGACGCCCTCCCAGATCCGTGCCTTGGCGGCCTCGTATGACTCCAGATCTGCATGGACATCAAGGTGGTCGGGGCTGAAGTTGAGCCAGGCAGACGGTGAGGCTGAGAAGCGGCGTACATGGGCCAATCTGAAAGATGACGCCTCGACGACAAAGACCTGGGTCTCAGCGTCATCGATTGCGGCGACCATCGGGGTTTCGGTGTTTGCCACCGCCGCCGCGTGAACTCCGGCATGTTCCAACATTGCGACGATCAGGGTGACAACGGTGGTCTTGCCGTTGGTTCCAGTGACAGCACAGCGCCGCCGATCATCCCACCGGGACGCCAGGTCGTATTCGTCGAGGAGCGGGAAGCCTGCGGCGCCGGCCGCTGCGAAAATCGGGTGTCCATCTGGGATCCCGGGGCTGATCACGGCCTCGGTGCATCCGGTAAGCAGGTGGCTCCAGTCAGAAGGCCGAGGCGCTACAACCAGTTCCACCCCAATGCGCTTCGCATAGTTCTGTGTTGTGGTATCGGGGTGGTCATCAACGGCGAGCACGTTGTGACCGCGTGCCCGTAGGGCTCTCGCAGACGCCCGACCTGTCACACCCAAGCCCAGGACCAGCACGGTGGATTTCACGGCCTGGACACACCGAGCACGTCAACAAGGCCGGCATTGATCGAGTCGGCGTAGAAGAGTCCCAGGCCTGCTGCGGTGCACATGCCTGACAGGATCCAGAAGCGGACGATGACGGTTGTCTCAGGCCAGCCTTTCAGCTCGAAGTGGTGGTGGACCGGAGCCATGCGGAATACGCGCCTGCCGCCGAACATGCGGTAACCGATGACCTGGATCACCACCGAGATGGTCTCGAACACGAATAGGCCTGCGATGATCGGCAACAGCAGTGTCGTGCTGGTCGCCAGGGCCAGTGCCGCCAGGCCGCTGCCGATCGCCAGAGAACCGGTATCGCCCATGAATATCCGTGCTGGAGCGGCATTCCACCATAGGAAGCCGAGGCATCCACCGGCCATTGCTGCTGCGACCACGGCGAGGTCAAGTGCATGCCGGACCTCGTAGATCTCGGGTAGGCGGAACTGCCAGAAGGCGACAACCGTGAACGCCCCGAAGGTGAACACGCCCGCACCGGCCGCAAGGCCGTCAAGACCGTCGGTGAGGTTCACGGCATTCGATGATCCGACTATCAGGAGTACCGCCCAGATCACCCAGAGGACGCTTCCGATACGGATGCCGGGCTGACTGAAGCGGGCGAAGGATATGACTGAATGGGTCGGCGTGTGCTCGACCATCAGGATCGCAAAGGTGAGGCCGACGGCGAGGAGGCCAAACATCTTGGCCCGCTTGCTCAGTCCCAGGTTTCGTTCCCTCACGACCTTGATCCAGTCGTCGAGCAGACCAACGGCACCGCCGCCGACTATTGCCAGCATCACGAAGATGCCTGACATCGTGTAGATCCCGTTGTAGAAGTCGCTGACGATGTAACCCAGAACGGCGCCTGAGACGATGGCCAGGCCTCCCATGGTGGGTGTTCCGGCCTTGGTGTTGTGCCCCTCGGGGCCGTCGTCGCGAATGGGCTGACCGATGCGGTAGTGGGTCAGGGACCTGATCAGGAAGTGCGTTCCGATAAGGGACACGGCCATCGCCACTGCTGCGGCTATGAGGACCCTGATCATGAGTCGCTCCCCGCTGAGGCGCCTCGGGTGCGAGCAAGCTTGGCGGCCTCTTCCCGGACAACGACCCGATCGTCGAATGGACGACTTTCACCGCCAGACACCTGGACTTCCTCGTGTCCCTTTCCGGAGACCACGACCACGTCGCCGGGGCGCGCCAGCGCCAGGGCGGCGCCGATTGCCCTGCGTCTGTCCACGATTGCGTGCGCGGGTGGTTCAGCCATACCCGTAAGAATGTCCGCAATTACCCCCTCGGGTGGTTCACCCCTCGGGTTGTCCGAGGTGACCACGACCAGATCTGCACCCTCATGGGCTGCCCTCCCCATCTCGGGACGCTTGCCGGCGTCACGTTCTCCACCACACCCGAACACCGAGATGACCCGGCCACCGCCGGACACCCCACGGGCTGAGGTGAGCAACTGGGTGAGCGAATCGGGCGAGTGTGCATAGTCGACGATTACGGTGGCCCCGCCCTCTACCTCGAGCGGTTCGAACCTCCCCGGAATCGGAGCAACGCCGGCAAGCGCGTCGACGATGACGGTTGGTTCAACTCCGGACAGAAGCGCCAACTCAGCGGCAACGACGGAGTTGGCGACCGTAAAGTCGCCACCGATGGGAACCTTCACGTCAAGGCCCCTCCAGCAGAATGCAACCCGGTTGAGGTGAACCGTCCGGTCGATTTCGGCCACGGACACCTCAACAACTTCCAGGCCCGCCTCGAGTGCCCTGTCGGCCACCCTCTTTCCATGCTCGCTGTCCACCACGACCACGGCCCTATCGGTAAATGAGCGGGAGAAGAGGCGCTCCTTTGCTGCGGCGTACGACTCCATCGTGTGGTGATGGTCGAGGTGGTCCCGTGACAGGTTCGTGAAGGCCGCGGCCGAGAAACGGGTTCCATCGACACGGTGCTGGTCCAGAGCGTGAGATGAAACCTCCATGACCACCTCGCTGCGCCCCTCGCCAACCCAGGCGGCAAGCTGTTCCTGAAGGTCAGGCGCCTCGGGCGTTGTGAGGGTTCCTGTGAGAGTTCCGATTGTGGCCGGTCGGCGACCTGCGTGTTCGAGAACTGCTGCCAGAAGGTGCACGACGCTGGTCTTGCCGTTAGTTCCCGTCACACCGATGACGTCGAGCTGTTGCGAAGGCACCCCTGAGACCTGTGAGGCCAGCAGCGGCATCAGGCGGCGGACGGAGGGAGCGACGAGCACCGGAACGGCGAGGTCGAGGGTCCGCTCCGCAAGCACGGCTACGGCTCCCGCCTCTACGGCCTCACGGGCGTATGCGTGGCCGTCGCTGTTGTGGCCGGTAATGCAGCAGAAGAGATCGTCGGATGTGACCATGCGGGAGTCGTGGACGACTCGCCCGATGTCTGGGTCGCCGCCTGTCGCCGGCAGTGTCGAGGCGGATTGTTCGGTGGCCGCCAACAGCGCGGATAACAGCATCTCACCCGATGCCCGACAGGGCAGCCTCCTCGGCGGCCTGGAGGTCGGACGCCCTTGCCGGCGTGGTGGCCATTACCCTTCCGACCTGGTCTAGGCCCGTCCTCTCAAACTCTGACGGTATCCGTAGCTGCCTCACGGCGAACTGCGCGTAGTCGGAGAAGATCGGTGCGGCTGCCCTTCCACCTGAATAGGTCTTGCGAGCCGGTTCATCGACAACGACGAGAATCACCAACTCGGGTGCCTCCGCGGGAAGGAAACCGGCGAAGCTGGCGACGTAGCGAATCTCGTCCTTGTCCTCGCCATATCCACCCTTGGCAAGCGGCTTCCATGCGGTGCCGGTCTTGCCCGCAATCCGGTAGCCCGGCACCTGGCCTCGCGTCCCTGTTCCATCTGAGACGACAGCCTCCATCATCGAGACCACGCTGCGTGCGATACCCGGCGAAACCACCTCAATCTGCTCGGCAACCTGGATCGGTGTAAACACTCCGCCATCATCCAACGAACCGCGTACCAGTGTGGGCGCGGGTCGCCGACCATCGTTTGCCAGCGTCGCGAATGCTGTGAGCATCTGTATTGGCGTAGCTGAGACTCCCTGCCCTATGGCGATTGTTGGAAGGGAGGTCCCGGACCACTTGCCGACAGGTGTAAGGATGCCTCGGGCCTCTCCGGGAAAGCCCAGGTCTGTGACCGCTCCGAGCCCGTAGTCGAGGAGTTGTCGGTACAGGGCCTCCTCGCCGAGATCCTGGGCCCACAGGATCGTTCCGACGTTTGAAGACTGGCGGAGGATGTCGGCCACGGACCACTCCTCTATCCCATGCGGAAACGAGTCCTTGAAGTCGGCATCATGCACGAACACATTGCCTGGCACCTCTCTGACAGTGTCGGGTGCAGCGGTACCTGTCTCGAGGACGGCCGACATGGTGAGCGGCTTCATTATCGATCCGGGTTCGAACGTCCAGGTGGCAACCTTGTGTTCGGTCGAGGGGCGCACCACCTCGTCATCACCTCGCGTAACCGTCGCCGAGGCGAGCACCTCGCCGGTTATCGGGCTCATCGCCACCAGAGTGCCGCCCTTGCCGCCTGCGGCCTCGACTCCGTCTACAAGGAGACGCTCGGCCTCAAACTGGAGTGCGCGGTCAATTGTCAGCACGAGGGAGAGGCCCTGCTCCGCCGGTTCAACCCGGTACTCGCCGCCGGGAATGGTCGATCCACCCAATCCCGCCTCGACGATCATCTCTCCGTTGGTTCCAGAGAGGAGGTTGTCGTAGACGAGCTCCAGACCGCTGATCCCGTTGTTGTCGATGTCAGTCCTGCCCAGAAGCGCCAGTGCTGATCCATCACCAGGTCGCAGCCGCGCACTCTCGGGCTGGGTATAGACACCTGAGAGGTCAAGCGCCATGGCTCTGTCAGCGATCTCGTCGTCAACCTGTCGGTCAAGGTAGACAAAGGAGCGTTGGCTGGAGAGGCGCTCCTCAAGCACCTGGATGTCTGTGCCCAGGACCCCGGCTAACGCCATTGCGGCCCCCGCAGGATCGTCGATCATCCCTGGATTGGCAACCACCGACTGGCGTGGAACCGAGAGGGCCAGATCAACCCCGTTGCGATCAACGATCGCTCCCCGGGCGGCCGGAAGGGTCACGGTGTGGATCCGTTGGGCCAGGCCCCTCTCCAGGTAGCGGTCGGGTTCCATTATCTGGAGCTCCACGAGCCTCCATCCGAGCAGTCCGGACAGAACCATGAAGATAAGCCCGACGAGCACGATCCGCCTCTTGAGGCGCTTCTGGGCGCCGAGGCGTAGGAGATCGCGACTGGAGCCTCTGCCGGTGGCGGTTGTCGCCGCAGGTGCGGTGCTCAACGGACCCGTAGCGAGAAGGGGTTCTCTGACGGAGTCGGAAGCGGATGAAGGGGGTCACCGGGAACTACGGCCGGCAGGTAGAGGCGGTTGGGTGGCGGTGTCATTCCCAGGCGCCCGGTGGCAGCACTCAGGATCCGGGATGGGCTCTCGAGGCGGGCCACCTCCTCTCGGAGGACCTGTGATCGCTGCTGGCCGTACTCCAGACGATCCTGCAGGCTGTCAAACTCGAACTGTCCGTTGACGAGCACGCTGTGCAGCGATGCCATTGCCAACAGCGCTACGAAGAACCCGAAGACGCTCAGGGCCCCCATGGCCCCGAATGCCGGTCTGCCGCCGGTTGCGGCCCGGCTTCCAGCTGTGCTGCGGGTAGCCCGGTCAGGAAATACCTCGCTGCCTCCAACTGGTCTGACTACCGCTGTCATGCCCGCTCCAGAATCCGTAGGCGGGCACTGGCTGCGCGGGGGTTGTGCTCGACCTCAGCCGCTCCCGGTCGAAGCGCCCTTCTTCTGATTGCCACGGCCTCAGGCCGGGCACCACATCCGCAGGGCAGTTGGGGAGGACACTTGCAGCCGCCGGTCACGGCACTGTCAAACCTGACCTTGACCAGGCGATCCTCGCCCGAATGGTAGGAGATGACCACTCCCCGCCCACCGGGCTTCAGATGCCGTATAGCCGCATCAAGGCCGACGGCCAACTGTTCAAGTTCCGAGTTCACCTCGATGCGTATTGCCTGGAAGGTCCGCTTGGCCGGATGCCCGCCTGTGCGACGTGCCGGAGCGGGTATTGCGGAACGGACCAGGTCAGCCAGCTCTGCCGTATCGGTGAGTGGTCTAGCTGCCACGATCGCCTCGGCGATTCGACGGGCGTAGCGCTCGTCAGAGTTCCGGTAGAGCAGATCGGCCAGCGCGCTCTCGCTGTAACCGTTTACGACCTCTGATGCCGTGCGGCTACGTGTCTGGTCCATTCGCATGTCGAGGGGTCCCGCTTCGCGGTAGCTGAACCCGCGGTCGAGGCGGTCCAGTTGTGGCGAGGAGACGCCAAGGTCAAACAGGAATGCCGAGATCTGTCGGGTGCCGACCCGGTCGAGAACGAGGCCGAGGTCTCCGAAGTCCGAGTGGTGCAGCAGTGCGCGATCTCCGAAGACCGAGAGCCGTCTGCCTGCGGCTGTGAGTGCGTCGGTGTCCCTGTCAAGACCGATGAGGGTGGAGTCCGGGAGGGCTTCGAGCAGCGCTGCCGCGTGGCCGGCTCCTCCGAGGGTCGCATCAAGGATCAGCCCTGCCGGTACATCCGACAGAGCTTCGATCACCTCGTCGAGCATCACGGGTTGATGCTGGAAGTTCTCTGTCGGGTCTGGTCTGTCTGTGTCCATCTGCTCATCTGTTTCCGCGGTTCTGTCCGCATCGCAGCGGTGGGTCCTGCGCCGGCTGCGAACGGTCATCAGCCTCATGGTCTCCCCAGCCGTGGGCTCAAATCCCGCTCCCCCGACGAAAAGCCTCGGCGACGGAACGGTCCAGTTCGTCGGCCATTCCCTCCCAGTCGGGAGCGTTCCAGATCTCGATCCAGTCGATGGCTCCACAGACGACCACGTCGCGTTCGAGTGCAGCGAAATCCCTGAGCCTCGGGGGAACGATGATTCGTCCTTGGGGATCCAGCCTGACCTCCTCGGAGCGGGCTGCGAGGCCTCGAAGGACAGCAGGTTCCGTCTCTCCTGAGCGGACCTCCTCTTCGAGGCGGCGCACCATGGATTCGAAGCGGTCAGCGGTCCAGAGGGCGACACAGCCGGCCCAGGGTGAGAGGTAGGCGGGTCCGTCGAAGTGGGCGCGGAACTTGGCTGGCATGACAAGACGTCCCTTGTCGTCAAGGGTGTGGTCGTGCGTCCCGACGAATGGCATGGCCAGATCTCCCCTTCCCTCCATAACGCTCCACTTTATGGGGATTTAACCCACATAGCAAGCCAGGGAACCCACCTTTCCCCAATCAGGGGGCCAACTGAAGAGGATTCGGGCGTAAGCGAAGGGTGCGCAGGACCCCATGAGAGGCAGAGCAGCGAAAACAGGACGTAAAGCAGCTGTGCCCGACCGGAGTGAGCGAACCTCAGGGAAGCTGGCCCAAAAGGGCCTCGGCGAGTTCCCCGGCATCGACCCCGAGGCCGACGGCCACTCCCTGCAGATCGGCAGACACAGCCTCCTCGGGCTGGAGTCCGAATAGCCGGACCATCTCGCCGGGCCGCCATCGAAGAAGAGCAGCGCACTGGAAGCGGGCTCCACCCCTATTGCGTCTCTGGCTTATCCCGACGACCTTCCGGCCTCCGACCAGAACCTCGCCGGGGCCAATCCCGGCAAAGCAGACCACCTCCGACCACCTGGTAACGACCATCGGACCGTGGTGAACCGTCGCCTCGACATTTATCTCGGCGAGCGCCGCACACCATGCACCGCCAAGCCAACCCACTGATCGGGAGACGTCATCGTTCCAGAGCGGATCTCCCCGCGGCAACAAGATGTCGATCCACAGGACCTCGCCGGGACCTACCAGAACGGCTCCTCCGCCGGACCTTCGCCGCACCACCGACGGCTCCTCGAGCACGGGCATCACCCTCTGGCCACTGCCGACCACCACGGCGACATCTTCGACCTCGTGAACCAGCACACGACGATCGTCGAGGGAGGGCTCTGATCTGTGTCTCTCGGCGATGCTCCCGACCGGGCGCTCAACCACCCAACCTGGCGACATCAGGCACCCTGCTCCATCTCCCTGCACCACTCCAGCCACACCAGCACATCTGCGACATCGGGTTCACGCTCGGCGTCGCCGTACTGGGTCAATGCACGAAATCCCGCGTACGTGGCGTCCGGAAACGGTACAAACGGGGCTCGACGCCACCAACCGCGGGAGGCGAGACGATGAGCCTGTCGCACAGCAACAGGCCAGAGGACGGGCCGACGCAACAGGGCGAGGGCGAGCGCTGCCACCTTGCCGACGCTCACGAGGAAAGCACCAACTCACCCAACGACATCCAGCCGACCGCCGCTGCACCCACGAGCGGTCCATCTGAGCCGAGCCCCGCTGGAACGATCCTGGCGCCATGAGTGAAGTCCAGCCCGCAGTGCCTGCTCAGCTCCTTTTGAGCAGCGTCGAAGAACTCGTCGCCGAAACCGAGTGCCACCGACCCGGCCACCACCGTCAGAGGAAGGTCAAGGAGGTTCACGACAGACGCCACAGCCCTACCTACCAATTGGCCGGTTCGCCTGCGTACCTCCGCCGGGGCATCTTCGACGGGATAGCCGAGTTGGCGGGCAATGGAAGGGCCCGATGCCATAGCCTCGAGACAACCCCGGCTGCCGCATGCACACGGCGGACCCTCCGGGTCGACGATGACATGACCAACGTGACCGGCGTTACCCTCATCGCCGTCGAGTAGACGCCCGTCGACTACCAACCCGCCACCGACGCCGGTGGAGACGACCATTGCCAGGAAGTTCCGGTACCCGGCCGCCGCACCCCGCCACCCCTCACCCAGGGCAAGGGCCTTTGCATCGTTGTCTATCGCCACTGGAATCTCCAGGAGGTCAGCCAACCGCTCCCTGAGGGGAAAGTTGCGCCACTGCGGAATGTTCAGCGGCGACACCGTCTCACCACCAGCCGACATGGGCCCACCGGACCCGACGCCACAGACAGCCAGACCACCTTCGCCCAGGAAAGGGGAAACCAGGTCGCTCAACTGGTCGAACAGGGCTTCAGCTTCAGCTCCTGCCGTGGGTGCCCGCCGGCGACCGAGGACCGCACCGGTCGAGTCAACCAGTGCGGCCTCCAACTTTGTGCCACCGATGTCGATGGCAAGGGCACTGGCCAAGGTCTACCGCCTGCGCAGGTCTGTCAGAATCCGCCGGGGCGGCGTTCTTCTCCGCGGCGAAAGCGGTCCCGCATGCGCTGGCGACTGTCTCCAACCACTGCCTTCAGGGCCGCCCCACGACCAGACTGTGCCACCTGCTGCATGCCGGTCCTTCCCAGATGGCGTGCGTTGCGCTCAAGCGCCAGGGCCGACGCCAGCATCACAAGGAAGCCGAGGAATGACAGAAGGAACGACGTAGAGAGGCTCGCGATCATGATGGTCACACCGAGCAGAAATCCCAGAATCGACCACTTGAGGTGCTGGATCGACTGCGTGTAGACCGTCGTCTGTGAGACCTCGCGCACCAGGCTGGGGTCAGTCTCGTACAGCTGTTCCTCGATCTCGCTGAGGATCCGCTCCTCTTCGTCGGACAACGGCACCGGGTTCTCACCTCTCCTCACCAGTTCTGCGGCCCGTTGCCGGACCGGCTCGTCAGCCCTCAAGCATCGCACAGCAGCACCCACGCAACAACGCACGCGGGCATTTGTCACCACCTCTCACGAATCTGGGCCCCAGGGTTGCCTCCCCGCCGGATCCTTAGATTTCCGGTCTGAGCCGGCTACCTCGTGACCGATGGCCCTGTGGCCGAAGCGGCGCCTTATCCGGTCGACCACACCTTCAGCCTCACGCCATCTCGGCAGACGATCCCCACGCTCCTCCCCGTCCCAACCGGAGCCAGGCAGCTCATCGAGTCGAAGTTGGCGCACCGATCCCTCACGCAGACCACTCAACGACACCCCGAGGAGCCTCACCCCGGGACTCGGATCGATCTTGTCCAGCATGGCGCCGGCCACCTCGGCGATCTCGGCACTGCTGTCGGTCGCGTCAGCAAGGGTCGATGCGCGGGTGATTGTCGTGAAGTCGCCAAATCGGACCTTGATGTTCACCGTTCTGGCCGTCACTCCGGCTTCCCGCGCCCTGCCTGCGACGGAGTCCGCCATTCCGCCCAGCTCGTGCATCAGGGATTCAGGGTCCATCAGATCCACCGTGAAGGTCTCCTCATGGCCGATGGACTTGACGGACTGACCGGGCTCTACCGACCTGTCGTCTACACCCCTGGAGAGGCGCCAGAGTTGGCTGCCGACAGCAGCACCCAGAAGCGACACGAGGGTTGCCTCGGGCACGACAGCAAGGTCGCCGACCGTTACCACCCCTAGTCGCCTCAGGCGCTCCATGGTTCGTGGACCGACCCCCCACACGACCTCCGCCGGGAGCGGCGCCAGAAAGGCCTCGACCGAAGCTGGTGGAACCACGCAGACTCCTGACCCCTCATGAGAACCCGATGTCGACACCCGCGGCTTGGCCTGCTCGCTCGCCAACTTGGCGAGGAACTTGTTGGGAGCCACCCCCACAGAACAGGTAAGGCCCTCCTCTACGGACACCAGACGACGGATCTCCGAGGCAATCCCACCCGGATCTCCGACGCTCCGTCCCGCCCCCCCAACGTCCAGGAAGGCCTCGTCCAGGGAGAGAGGTTCCACCAGCGGTGTGAACCGGTGGAAAATCGCCATTACGCGTCCGCTCACCTCCCGATAGTGGGCGTGGTCACCCGGCAGAAAGACGAGGTCCGGGCAGAGGCTCCGTGCCCTCAAAGACGGCATCGCAGAGCGAATGCCGAACACCCGTGCCTCATAGGAGGCGGCAGCAACCACCCCCCTCTCACCGCTTCCACCGACGACAAGAGGCCTGCCGCGCAGGTCAGGATTTCGCACAACTTCCACGGATGCGAAGAAGGCATCCATGTCAACGTGCAGAATCGGGGTTGCCGGCCTCACCTCCGCTCAACTGTCATTTCCCCCGGCCTAGTTCCGGTAGCCAGGTACTCGAACCGGGCCCCGGGTTCGATCGCTCCTCCCAGCCAGGCCCCGACAGGCTCGCTCACCCACACAGGGGCCGAGACAAGGAGAGTCCTGCTCTCGGCCGGATCCACGAAGCGACCCTCCTCGACAATGCCGTCCGGGTCCTCGAAGAGCATCGACCCATGCCACGACTGCGCCATGAAGACCTCCACCCCGAGCCGCGTGCCGCTGTCCGAAAACTCGACAGACACCTCATAGACACTGGAAGTCCACGACTCGACAATGAGGCCGGTCTCCTCGCGAACTTCGCGGGCCAGCGCCTCGATATTCGTCTCACCGGGGTCAACCACCCCTCCCGGCGGAGTCCACTCCAACTTTCCACCTCGCCTGCGATTGGCAACCAACAAGAGCAGGCCGTTCTGTTCGATGAGGGCCCCGGCGACCCGCCACTCTCGCCACCCGCGTTCCTCCAGACCGACCATAGACACATTCTGCCACCCTCACCGCTGATAGGAGCGGGCGGTAGCCTCACCCATTGTGACAGGCACCGACACAGAGGCAGGCGCTCCCGGGCCACAGTCAGCCGCCCCATCCCTGATGGCCCGCCTTCTGGCATTTATCGCCGTGTTGACAGCCGGCGCCTCTGGAGGTCTCGTCGGATACGCGGTCACCGACCTCCAGTGCGAATCTGGCTGCCCCAACCTGGCCGGCTCAATGGGAGTGCTCGGTGCCGCCCTGGCCGCAGTCGGGGTCGGAATCGTGGTGGCGCTGACGCTTCGGGCAATGGCCGAATGGCGTGCTGGGCAGGCCCAGCAGGCCGCCCGCGACCACCACCCGGTCAACTGAGCGACCATGCCCGACCTCCTGTCCCTCCGGGATCTGGCCCTCCGGACCGCCCGCTCGGTCGCTCCTGAACTCGCCAGGCGGGCCGGCGGGTCGCTCAACACGAAAACGAAGAGTTCAACAACCGACCTGGTCACCGATGCCGACCTCTGGTCCGAGAGCCGAATTGCCGAGCTGCTCCACGACGCCCGTCCAGACGACGCCATCCAGTGCGAGGAGGGAACCACCGTCACGGGAACCACCGGAATCCGGTGGGTAGTGGACCCGATCGACGGCACGACCAATTTCGTTTACGGCCACCCGGGTTTTTCAGTGTCAATCGGCGCCGAGCTGGATGGCGAACCCGCGATAGGTGTCATTCTCGACCCAATCCTGGGTGACGAGTTTGCCGCAGCACTGGGTCACGGCGCGACACGCAACGGAACCGGAATCACAGTGAGCGGCGCCACCGTTCTCTCAGAGGCACTTGTTGCAACTGGCTTTGGCTACCAGCCCGACCGACGCCGCCGACAGGCAGAAGGTCTTGTCGAGATTCTCCCCAGGGTTCGCGACATTCGAAGGATGGGTGGGGCGGCACTCGACCTTGCCTCAGTCGCCTGTGGGCGGGTCGACGCCTTCTTCGAGAGGGGCCTTGCCCCATGGGACATTGCGGCCGGAGTTGTGATCGTGCGCGAGGCTGGAGGCAGGGTGTGCGACCTTTCAGAGGGCAGCCCCACGGGAGACCTGGTGGTAGCCGCACCAGAGGGAATCCTCTCCGAGTTGCTTTTCCTGCTGCGAAGCAGCGGTGCCGATCGGACCTGAACCCGCCCACTACGGGCGCAGAGGCCCGGCGACTCCTAGGATCAGGTGAAGCAGGAGCGGACCCGGAGCACTATTCGCAACTTATGAGCAAGAACATTCTCATCGTCGAAGACGACGAACGAATCCGCACGGCTGTCCGACTGGTCCTCGAGGAGGAGGGGTACGCCGTCGTCGAGACCGAGAGCGGCGAAGCCGCCCTTGAGGTGTTCGCGCCGTCACCGAGCGACGTGGTCCTGATCGACATAATGCTTCCCGGTATCGACGGCTTTGAGGTCTGCCGCCGGATCCGGCGGCTGAGCGAGGTGCCGATCATCATGGTCACGGCACGTGATGACAGCCATGACATCGTCGCTGGGCTCGAGGCCGGAGCCGACGACTACCTGAGCAAGCCTTTCGACCCCAAGGTTCTGTCGGCCCGAATCAGGGCCCTGCTACGCAGGTCCCGCCCATCTGAGACAGCGCACGCCCACCTGGTCATCGACCAACTAGAACTCCTCGCCGACGAAGGCACCGTGCGGGTAGCCGGGAAGCAGGTGCACCTGACACACACCGAGTTCCGGCTTCTCGTCGAGTTGGCATCAGACCCGAACAAGGTCTTCAGCAGAGAGGACCTCCTCGAAGCTGTATGGGACTACGGCTATCTGGGAGACGGCCGCCTCGTCGACGTCCATGTAAGACGGCTTCGCACCAAGATCGAGCCAGACCCCGCCAACCCTCGCTACGTGATCACGGTGCGGGGCATGGGTTACAAGCTGCAGACCTGATGGCCGGGGAAGTCGGGTCTGGCGACGAGCCCTCCGAACTCTCGGTTCCCGTTCCCGACCATGAAGACCCCCGCCCGGCACCCCTCGGTCTCCGGGCCAGAATCTCGCTTTCCTTCGCCGTTGGAGGCCTTCTGGTGTCGGTCGTGCTGGCTGGAGCGACCCTGGTTCTCACCCGCAGACAGCTCATCGACAGCAGGGAGAGCGCTGCGGCCGCTGTAGCGGTTAGCAACGCCACACGTCTCAGCAACCAGCTCACCCACGATGCCACCATCGAGGACCTTCCAGCCATCGCAGATTCGCTTACCAAGATCGAGGGAATCCAACGCCTCATCCGGCTCGGCGATTCATGGCTACCGACACCTGAACTGGACAGTGAGGACCTGCCTCGGCTGCTCCTCGACCAGTTGGCCCAGCGAGAGGCAGGCCAGCAGCGATCCTCCCTCTCCGGACAGACGCACCTGGTGGTGGGCATACCCCTGACCGCATTCGACGCCGACTACTTCGCTGTTGTTGACCTTGCCGACGTCGAGGACACCCTGGGAAATCTTCAGATCGTCCTGTTCGGGGCCAGCATCTTCGCGACCCTCATTGCCGCAGTTTTCGGCGCATGGGTCAGCCAGAGGACCCTTCGCCCTCTGCGGAGGGTCCGAAGTGCCGCCGAGGCCATCGCCGGTGGTCGCCTCGACACCAGGCTCGAACCCCAGTCCGACCCCGACCTCGACCGCCTCGCAGACTCGTTCAACGAAATGGCCAGGGCACTCGAGGAACGCATCCTCCGTGATGCCCGCTTTGCCTCTGATGTCAGCCACGAGTTGCGCAGTCCGTTGACAACGCTCAAGGCCAGTGTGGGTGTACTCGAGGCACGTCGCGAGGAACTGTCGGACCGCTCCCAGACAGCTTTGACCCTGCTGTCAGACGACCTTGAGAGGTTCACCCGGCTGGTCGTCGACCTGTTGGAAATCTCAGGGTACGACGCAGGGGCAGCGGCTCTGGACCTCTCAGAGGTGCAGGTGCTGCAGTTTCTCAGCGCGACCACCAGGGGGATCGGACCCATACCACTTCACATGCCTCCCCACTCCGAGAACCTGATGATCCGGGCCGACAAGCGACGCCTGGCAAGGCTCATCTCAAATCTCCTGGACAACGCCGACCGGTACGGCGGAGGTGCCACCTCAATTGTCGTTGAGAACGACGGCCCAAACCTCAGGATCGCCGTCGAAGACGGCGGACCCGGCATCCCCGAAGCGGAACGGGCCGCAATATTCGAACGCTTCTCCCGTGGTTCCGCCGGCGGCCGTCGTGGCGGCGACAGCGGCACCGGGCTGGGGCTCAGCCTGGTTATCGAGGATGCCAGACTCCACAAGGGAAGGGTCTGGGTTGAGGAGCGACCCGACGGCCTGTCGGGTGCACGCTTCGTGGTCGAACTGCCAGCCGACACGGAGGATGAACTGTGATTAGTGGGTTGACCCGTCGCCGCCTGGCTATTCCCGTCCTGGGGATCGCCGTGATACTGGCCGCCGCGTGCAGCATTCCCCTCGACGAGGCACCACGCGAACTCTCAGCTGAGTTGCCCGATGCCCTCCTGCCCGCCGGCTCAACCACGACTGAAGCGCCTGCTCCGACCGAGTCAGTTGAGATCTTCCTCGCCAGAGCAGTAGCTGACGGACCGATGATGCTCGAGGCCGTAGGGCGCGAGATCGCATCTGACGGCTCTGTAAACGTGATCCTGGACCGGGTGTTCGCCGGCCCCACTGCAGCTGAACAGGAGGCCGACCTGGTGTCGCCCTTTGCTGAGGGAAGTTCGGTTGTCGGCACAATCCTCACCGGAACTCTCCTTGAGGTCCACCTGGACACCCTCGACGGTTTTCCCCAGGACGACTCGATCGGCAACCGCCTCGCCTACGCCATGCTCGTCTGCACGGCCACAGAGCTGATCGTGGGAGCCGACATCGAGGAAGTCAGGATTCTGGTTCAGAGCGACGGTTCCCTCAACCCGATCAGCATCCCCGTCAGCGACGGTGACCCTCCGACAGCCGGAGAGCCCGTGAACTGCTCGGGTTACGAGAGCTTCATTACCAAGAACAGCTAGGGCTCAGGCGAAGAAGACCTTCGCTGTCTCCCAGAGACCTGAATCCAGCTTCTTGACCTCGGCAACCGCTTCAGAGAGGGGCACCAGCACGATCTTGCCTGCAGTCAGGGAAGTCATCGTCCCCAGCCCTCCCTCGTGGATGGCATCAACCGCCGCCACCCCGAAGCGGGATGCCAGGACCCGATCGAAGGCCGTCGGTGTGCCACCTCGCTGAACGTGACCGAGAATCGTGACGCGTGTCTCAAATCCCGTTCGTCTACCTATCTCGTCTGCCACCCGGTGAGCGATGCCTCCCAGACGAACATGGCCAAAGGCATCGACCTCGTCCTCGGGCATATCCATCGTCCCCTCTACAGGCCGCGCACCTTCGGCTACGACAAGTACCGAGGCGAAACGCCCACGGTCATGCCTCCTTCGAACGACTGCACAAACCTCGCCGATGTCGAACGGTTCCTCTGGTACGAGGGTGACAGTTGCGCCACCTGCCATCCCGGCCCATGCTGCGATGTGGCCGACGTGTCGGCCCATGACCTCGACCACCATTACCCGGTCATGCGACTCTGCAGTTGTGTGTAGGCGGTCTATGGCCTCGGTCGCAATCTCGATCGCCGTCTCGAAGCCGAAGGTCATCTCGGTTGCGTTGATGTCGTTGTCGATGGTCTTGGGCACGCCGACCACGGGGAAGCCCAGCTCGTGGAGGCCTCTGGCGCAGGAGAGGGTTCCCTCACCGCCGACGACGACCAGGCCGTCAAGCCCGTGACGGTCGATCGTGCCACGTGCCCGCTCCACACCGTCCTCCATCGCGAAGGGTTGAAGGCGTGAGGTGCCGAGAACCGTTCCTCCCCTGGGGAGGAGTCCCCTGCAGGCGTCGACGTCGAGGACAACCGTGTCGTCCTCGACGACACCCCGCCACCCGTCAAGGAACCCGACCACCTGGTCGCCGAACCCGCGCTCAGCGCGCCTCACCACCGCACGTATCACCGCGTTCAGGCCGGGGCAGTCCCCACCACCAGTGAGCACACCGATTCGCATCTCTCCACCTCGCTAGTGCCGTTGCTCCCCCACAGTGAACGTAACCTCTCTGGATGGCAGTTGTGCTGGCAATCGACGCTGGAACCACCAGCGTCCGGACCGTTGCCGTCGACGAGGGCGGAGTAGTGGTCGACTCCTCTCAACAGGAATTCACCCAGCACTTCCCAAGACCGGGTCTCGTCGAACATGACCCTGTCGAGATCTGGGAGGCGGTGGCAGGCACACTTGCTGTGGTCCGGGGCCGCATGGAGGAGGCTGGAACCCCTATCGCCGCTGTGGGGATCACCGACCAGAGAGAGACGATCGTCGCCTGGAATGCCGACACGGACCTTCCACTCCACAGGGCGATTGTGTGGCAGGACCGTCGCACGACCTCACGGTGCGAAGCCCTCCGGGACCTGGGCCACCTCGATCTGGTACGCGAGACGACCGGGCTGGTTCTGGACCCATACTTCTCGGCGAGCAAGATCGAATGGCTCCTTACCGATGGTGGAGTCGAGGCCGATACTTCGCTCAGGTTGGGCACGATCGACTCCTGGCTGCTGTGGAACCTGACTGGAGGAAGGGTCCATGCCACCGAGCCGTCCAATGCCAGTCGCACCATGCTCTTCGATCTGGCGACGGGAGCATGGTCTGAGGAGATGTGCTCGCTGTTCGGCGTTCCCATGGCCTCACTGCCTGAGATCCGCCCTTCATCGGGCCGCTTTGGCGTCACGTGTGACGACGGCCCACTGCCACCCGGTACACCGGTCAGCGGTATCGCCGGCGACCAGCAGGCTGCCCTCTTCGGTCAGGCCTGCTTCGAGGCCGGTGAGGCCAAGAACACCTACGGCACCGGGTCCTTTGTGCTCGCCAACATGGGATCCACACTCCCTGACCCCGTCGATGGACTCCTGACGACCGTGGCATGGACCCTTGCCGAGGGCGAGCCGCCCACATACGCCCTCGAGGGCTCCATCTTCGCAACGGGTGCCACAATCCAGTGGCTCCGGGACGGGCTGGGAATCATAGATTCCGCATCAGAGGTCGGGCCCCTGGCTGCCTCTGTCGCTGACACCGGCGGCGTCTATCTGGTGCCGGCATTCGTCGGGATGGGAAGCCCTTGGTGGGACCCGCGGGCCCGGGGCATAATCGTCGGCCTCACCCGCGGTTCAGGTCGTGCCCACCTAGCCCGTGCTGCAGTTGAGGCCATGGCCTTCCAGACACGCGACGTGATCGATGCAGTCGGTCGAGGCGGCGGCCCGGCCATCACCCGTCTGCGTGTTGACGGTGGCGCCTCCGTGATGGACCTGCTTCTTGAACTTCAGGCCGACCTGCTGGACATGCCGGTAACCAGGTCGGCGGTTCAGGAGACCACAGCCCTCGGTGCAGCATGGCTGGCCGGCCTCGGCGAGGGCTTCTGGTCGTCTACTGGCGAGTTGGCCGGCCTCTGGAAAGCCGAAACAACCTTCAGGCCGACGCAGGATCGGCAGGCGGCAGAGGTGTCCTACGGTCGCTGGCTGGCGGCGGTCGAACGCAGCCTGGCATGGGAACAGGCTGACTGAAGCCGGACTCAGACCTCGAGGTCAACAAGAACGTTGCGCATGTGCCGGACCGCCTGAGCGATCCTCTGCTCATTTTCGATGAGTGCAAAGCGGACATGGTTCTCGCCACCCGGGCCAAACCCGATTCCCGGCGAGACCGCCACGTTTGCCTCACGCACCAGCATGCTGGCGAACTCGATCGAACCCATGGAACGGTACGGCTCGGGTATGGGTGCCCAGGCGAACATCGTTCCCCGCGGAGGCTGGAGGGGCCAGCCGATGCGGTTCAGCCCGTCACAGAGGGCGTCCCTGCGGAGTTGGTAGGTTTCGCGTACCTCGGTCGGATAGTCGGCAGCCTCGTTCAGCGTGACGGTCGCTGCGATCTGTATCGGCTGGAAGCTTCCGTAGTCGAGGTAGGACTTGAGCTTCGTCAGCGCCGCAATTACCTCGGCATTGCCGACCATGAAGGCAACCCTCCAGCCGGCCATGGAGAAACTCTTGGTCATGGAATAGAGTTCGACGGCCACCTCATCGGCTCCGGGAACCTGCATTATCGATGGCGGCTCATAACCATCGAAGCCGAGGTCCGCATATGCGAAATCGTGGACCAGGATGACATCGCGCTCCCTCGCGAATGCAACAACCTCTTCCATGAACTGCAGGTCCACGCATGCGGTGGTCGGGTTGTGGGGGAACGAGAGAACTATCACCCGTGGCCTCGGCCACGAATACTCCCATCCCTCTCTCAGCATTCCGATGAAGTCGCCGTCAAGGGTGAACGGCATCTCGCGCACCTCGGCGCCGGCAAACAGCGGCGAGTAGCGGTGGATCGGATATGAGGGCGACGGAACCAGAGCAGCATCTCCAGGTTGCAGGAGCACCCACATCAGGTGGGAGAACCCCTCCTTGGCACCAATGGTGTTGAGGACCTGCGTGTCAGGATCGAGGTCCACGTCGAAACGGCGCTTGTACAGGGCAGAGACCGCCTCACGCAGTTTTGGTAGACCTCGGCTGGAGGAGTAGCGGTGGTTCCGTGGGTTGCGGGCCGCCTCGACGAGCTTCTCGACAGCCAGGTCGGGGGAGGCAAGATCGGGGTTGCCGAACCCCAGGTCGATGACGTCCTCGCCGGCCCTGCGAGCCTCGACCTTGAGGTTGTCAATGATGGTGAACACGTAGGGGGGCAGAGACGTGATGCGCCGGAACTCCATGGCGGGAGCGTACTTCTAGTGGGTTCGGGTCAACTGGAGATACCCGCGGCCGGGTGGGTCGGTCGGAGCACTGTTCAGGTGGTGTGTGTACCCGCTTCGACCCTGAACTTGAGATCGTCGATCGCCGTGTGGACGACCTTGGCCTCGAGGCGCCTCTTTACGAAGCCGGGCAACCTCACCAGCAGGTCGACATCGAGGTCGTAGGCGAGCAGTGTCGAGTCGGGGTCGCCGTCGACTGCCATGAACTCGTAGTCGCCGGTCATGCGCGAGATGACGTCGCCCTCGACCAGGCGCCACGAGATACGCAGGGGGTTGGATCCGTAGGTGTAGCGGAGCGTGTAGGAACTACTGCGACCCATCGCTGCCGCCCGGAAGGCCACGTCGCCGGGTCGTCCGTCTTCATCGCGGGCAAGCACCCTGGCCTCTTTGATGTCGGGTGCCCACTCGGAGAATCGTTCAACGTCGAGGACCGTCTCGTAGCAGCGCCGTGGTGACGCTTGAATCGTGACGTGCTGGCTGGCGTGCTCTGTCATCGCGTTTCTCCTCCTTCTGGACCCTACCGGAGCAACCCGCAGGATGGTGGGAGGTATTTCATCGCCCACCGCAGGCGGGGTTCAGGTCAGGTTCGGAGTTCGGCGTTGTCGATCCCGAGACGGAGGTGCTCGGCCAGGACGTCGTAGGAGAACTCACGGACTGCCCGCTCGCGGGACTCACGGGACATCTGGCCCCGGGTCTGCTCGTCGTCGAGAATCTGGCCGATGGATTCGGCAACCTCCCTGTCGGACTCCGGCTGTTCAACGACAAGCCCAGTCACACCGTGTTCGACGGCTTCGGCGGCACCACCGCTGTCGCCGGCAACCTGGGGTACCCCGCAGGCCGCTGCCTCCACGAACACGATTCCGAAACCCTCCTGTTCGAGACCACGCCACCTGGACCGGCATGGCATGGCAAACACGTCTCCGGCTCCGTACACACCGTGCAGCAGGCGGTCCGGCACCCGACCCAGCAGGCGAACCGGTGCAGCAGTGTGTTCGATTAGATCGGTAAGACGTCTGTGGTCACGGCCTGTGCCGGCGATGGCGACGACCAGATCGGGAAAACGCGAGCGCAGCCGACCTGCTGCCCTGACGAGGACGTCCATTCCCTTCCGGGGCACGAGACGGCTCACCCCCACCACCACAGGGGCATCGGTTGGCAGGCCCAACTCTGTTCTGACGGAGTCCCTCTCGGCCCTGTCGAGGGGCGAGAAGCGGTCGGTATCGACCCCTGGGGGCACGATCAGTGTCGGAAGGGAAGACCGGGCGGCCCTCTCCGCCTCGGCCGCTGCATAGCGCCCGGCACAGATGACCAGGGACGCGCCACGCAGCACCTTTCCAAGCAGGCCCCGGGTGAACGGAAGGCGACCGGGGATGGCCACCTCGGCGCCGTGCAGGACGACTGCGTAGGGCCGCCCGGTCGACGGCGCCGAAAGCCCGACAGGTAGTGCCGGGTCCCAGATGACCAGTTCGGCACCAGTCTCCTCCGAGAGCCTATTGACCCTGCCGGATAACCACGGGAAGGGCAGCAGGAAGGGCTCTCGGGAGCGGGTCACGTCGAATCCCTGGGCGGCGTCGAACTCATCGTCGCCTCTGTAGGGGGTGGTGTGAACCGAGAAGTCCCCGGGAGGTAGCCGACGCCAGAGTTCCCAGAGGTACGACTGGATTCCGCCCAACTTTGGCGGAAAGTCGTTGGTGACGAGGATATGACGTCTCATCGGATGCTTCCGTCGAGCAGGTCCGCTCGATCCAACTCGAGAGCCGCCCATTCAGCATGACCGCGCAGCATCGGGTCAGAGGCGTTGAGGTTCTCCGTGAGCGCCCGGACAACCAGGGGATCGTTGGCATCGGCCGTGTTACCGAGAACAACGAGTGCGTTGCGACGCAGGTATCGGGGGTCCCGTTCGGCGATGTACCAGTGCCCGAACCTTGCTAGGAGGTCATCGTCGGCGGCAGCCAGGACCTCGACCGCCTCGACGTCGGCAGCCGTGTCGGTGCTTCCCTCCGCTGACCGGTCTGCGCGGCCAACCGGACAGACCTCCTGGCAGTCGTCGCAGCCGTAGATTCGCCCGCCCATTGCCTTGCGGAACTCCAGGGGAATGTCGCCGGGAGCCTGTACGAGCCAGGCAAGGCAGCGTCGGGCGTCGATGACGCCGGGTTCGACGATCGCACCGGTAGGGCATCCGTCGATGCAGGAGCGACAGGTTCCGCAACCGTCGGCAACCACTTCCTGGTCGGCTGGGAGCGCAGCATCGGTGACCACGGAGCCGAGGACGAACCAACTGCCGTGTCCGGGAATAAGGACGTTTCCGTTGCGACCGAACCAACCGATACCGGCTCGCACGGCCGCGGCACGGTCGACGAGGGAGTTGTTGTCGGCCACAACCCTGGCAGTACAGGAGGCGGCGATGAGGCGGCCGGCAACTACCTCGAGAGCCGCTCTCAAGTCGCCGTAGTGGTCGTGTCGCGCATAGGCGGCGATCCGGGCTCTGCCGGGACCTGCATCGGGCAGGCGGGGCGCTGAGACACGCATCGCTCCGACGATGATGGACCTTGCTCCTTCCAGGATGCGGCCCGGATCCGTGGAGCGCTCCGGGTTGCGGAACGTGAACTGCATGTCGGCATGCAGGCCTGCCTCACGCCGTCTGAGTATTTCTGCGAGGGTCGCCTCGAACGGCTCAGCCGTGGTCACTCCAATGGCATCGAGGCCTGCTGACAGGCCGATCGACTTGAGTTCGGCTACCTCGGGCGGCGCGACGCCGACGTTACCGAGCACCGGCGCTGATCGAATCTGCTGTGACACCCCGCCATGCTCGCACGCAGCGGGCCCGGAGCGTCGGCTCAGCCCCTGTCGACGTGTCTGAGTGGCGGAACAAGGCCAGCACCGGCCAACAGGGAGATGGCCCTGTGTTCTGCCAGTTCCACCACGACGGCTTCACCGGGCTGGCGGCTGCACAGATAGGTGACCATGCAGTCGGAACATGCATCGGTGTCAACCAGGCTGCAGTCGTTGCAGTCGATCAGCAGTGGTGGACCGGTGTGGGTGGGGAGTGGATTTCTGGGAAGGAATGCCATACACACATCATGGAGACAGGGTGGGACACTCCCCTCACGGAGTCTCCGAAACTACGCTTGATCTGCAATATCAGTCGGAAATCGACTGGAGCACGCGGGTGGCTGCTCCCGAGTCAATGGACTCACCTGCCGCCTCCAGTCCCGACACCAGGTCCTCCGAAACACCTGCAACCACAAGCCCTGCGGCAGCGTTCAACACCACGATGTCCCGCCTCGCACCACGATCCTCGCCGGACAGTACCCCCCTGAGGATGACAGCATTCTGCTCCGGGTCCCCGCCAACCAGATCGGCCGGATCAGCGAGCCGAATCCCCAGGTCGGTCGGGTCAAGGTCCCAGCGGCTGATGTGTCCGTCGCGGAGTTCGACCACCCTCGTCGGCCCGGTCGTCGCGATCTCATCCAGATGGCCGTGACCAGTCACCACCAACGAATGGACCGACCCCTGGGCCTTGAGCACCTCTACCATCCGGTCGGCGAGTTCGGCCTCGGCGGCGCCGATCACCTGGCGCCTCACCCGACCGGGGTTGGACAGGGGGCCGAGGACATTGAAGACGGTCGGAACACCAATGCCTGCCCGCACCGGTCCTGCGAACCTCATTGCCGGATGGAAGGTACGTGCGTAGGCGAAACCGATACCCCTGCCCGTCACCTGTCTCTCCAACTCGGTCGGCGTCAGGTCGATGTCGACGCCCATGACCTCCAGCAGATCAAAGGCACCCGAGGATGACGAAGCCCGCCGGTTCCCGTGCTTGCAAACGGTCGCACCTGCCCCGGCAGCCACAAAACAGGCCATGGTTGAAACGTTCAGAGCGCCGTGCCTTCTGGCCGGAGATCCACCGGTTCCAACAATGTCGATCGTTCCCTCGGGCAGGTTCAGGGGCTCGGCGGCCGCCACCATGGCCCTGACGAGACCTGTCGTCTCCTCGGCAGTCTCACCCTTGATCTTGAGCGCAACCAGAAAAGCGGCAATCTGTGCAGGATCAGCGACCCCCGCCAGAATCTCGGCAAGCACTGACTCTGCCTCTGAGGCACTCAGATCGTCACCGTCACACAGGCGCGTCAACAGGCCGGGCCAGCCACCCAGGTCATCAAGGGGCACGGATCGCGCCCTCAGGCGGTGCGCCGGCGGCGCCTGGTGATCCGGCGTCGCTCCAACTCGGTAGCGCCACCCCATACGCCGGTGGGCTCGCGTCGCGAGAGGGCGTAGTCAAGGCAGGCCTGTCGGACGTCACAACCCTCGCAGACGGCCTTGGCCCGTTCAGCCTGAAAATCCTCATCCGGGTCCGGGTAGAAGATCGACGCGTCCAGGCCTCGGCATGCACCTCTCTGGTGCCATGCGACCACGACGGTCCCGGTGTCAGAAGTTGCTCCCATGTCCCCGGCAGTTGATACAGCGCTACAGGCAGCGACGCAAGCCCGATTGCCACAAACCCGCGGGGAGCGCCCGTCCAGATTCGAGCCCCTGATGTCTCCGTTGGATATCGACCTCCCCCGCGCCACACTGGTGAAGACGGTGAGCCGGCCGGGTGGCCGCGGCGTGGTCCGCCACGCTGAGGAAGGTCGGGGCTCCAGAGGACAGGATGCTGGCTAGCGGCCAGTCGGGGCGACCCGCAGGAAAGTGCCACAGAGAACAGACCGCCGATGGCCCGGTTCGCCTCCCCTCGGGGCGGGGTGCCGGGCACAGGTGAGGGTGAAACGGTGCGGTAAGAGCGCACCAGCGACCGGGGCGACCCGGGCGGCTAGGCAAACCCCATCCGGAGCAAGGCCGAACAGGGAGAGGGCGGTCCGCCCGTGGACACTCCCAGGTGGGCCGCACAGATGGATGGTCACACAGCCGGAGTCCCGCAAGGGCCCGGTGGACAGAACCCCGCCTACAGGCCGGCTCACCGTCACCCACACCGACAGGCGCTGGGGGTTGTGCTTTTGTTTCCGCCTTCAGGCTAGTTGGCGGGTGTCCGCCGAACTGCGTTGACGCAGGTCGGCGTCCCGTGCAGCGGACACCTGGCGCACTAGGAGGCGGGATTGAGGAGTGGCGCCTGACCGAGTGCGCCTGCCTTGAGTTGCGCTTCGATTCTTAGAGCCTCTGCACCGTCGTCGGTTTCCATGAATCGGAAGGTGAGACGCTCGTGTACGTAGTCCTTAACGAGGCTGTCGAATCTCAGCTTGCGGTCGCCAATGGCGGACACTTGCTCGGCCGACAGGTTGGGCAGAACCAGGAGGTCGGCCACGTATACGCAGAACTGGTCTCCGCTTCTAGCCCCACTGGCATGGGAAGCCAACCGCCCGAATAGGCCCGATCGCTTGCCTTTAGCGCGGAGCTCGTCGAGTTCTTCTTTGCTCCTTCC